>Ga0209700_102339_pt1 | contig 38681 bp, 20 predicted proteins | sample SiratroredBW_FD_187528 | JGI IMG/M metagenome (GOLD analysis project Ga0209700, IMG submission 187528) | Root nodule microbial communities of legume samples collected from California, USA - Siratro red BW (SPAdes) (version 2) | ecosystem: Host-associated > Plants > Roots > Nodule | place: USA...
AAGAAAAAAAAAAAAATCGATACTTTTTGTGGTAAATATTTTACTTAACATTATCCACTAACAGTAATTTTTCTCCTTGGCGATCTTGTAATCTAATTCTTGTATATGAGATGCTCTATTTGATACCATTTAATTTTATATAAACTGATATCATATGCCGGCAACTTTTGATGGCTTGGAAATGACAAAATAGTTTGATTTTTTTATTAAGTTATTTGAACATATAAACAGAAATTGACGAACATGTTATTGCAAGACATGTTCAAATATCAACCTGTATGATGCAACAAGAATATATGAAGTCAATGAGTCTTGATCATGCTTATACTTGACTGCATGGACTCTCCAAAGTAAAATGAATTAAATATCTAAAATAAACTCATTCTTTACTTATTTACAAAAATATTGTTATAAATTTTATCATTATGAGTTCAAAATATTTTGTTAACTCACACAAAAAGTTCACTATGATAGGTTCGGATATTAAAAGAAATAAACGATCCACTGAAAATCTAAAAAAAAATTATTTAACAAAAATAATTAATTTTTATAAATAAAATCTGAATAATTAACTTTTAACTTAATAATAAAATATTTAAGTTTCATCTTTATCAGATATAATAAATGAACTCAATTCTTATCATAACAATATAGTAGATATTATTATTCTTATTTTTTAATTTAATAAGGAATTATTTTATTGTTTTTAACATTTTTTTCTTGAGATAAACATAATAATATAAATAAATTTTGATCTTTTTAACATGCTAGACAACCTATTACAATTGGATAAAATAATTATTTTATTTTCAGGGACACATTACCTAATAGTCTTTTAATTAAACTTTAAAAAATATTCATAATTTATAAGTTTGAAATCTCATTAAATATTCTTTTCATATATATATATATATATATATATTATTTTGGTATTATTGTTTAGCTTTAATAAAATTTTACACAAATAGCTATAATAATAAACAATTATAATTTAGTAATTAAATTTGACAAATTTATTGTTTATATAGTCATTAATAACGATATAATTTCATTTATATATATATATATATATATTATTTAACAAATATTATCCAAATTATTACAAACAATTTGATTTGACATCAAATAACCGTACTACGCGGACCTATATAAAACACATTCTAAAAAAAACAGATGTAGTCTTGTTTTAGTTATTTTACAAGCATTTTTTTTTATGTTTAAAGTACGGATACACAGCTCTTATATTCAATATTAGAAAAGTGTTACAAATATTCTGTCCAATGTATATTTCTTAACATATCTCCCTTACTAGATAAATTTTATGAAAATAATACAACTTTAGAAGAGAATAATTAAATAAGACGAGAAACTAAAAATATATTATTTTTCTAAGAAATTTCAGTCAATAAAGAATATAGTCTATTATAAATAATATTATGTTAAAGTTATTATCAACAGTAGCTACAAATTGATGAAAGAAGTGATTAAGTTGTAGGAAAATTAAAGTTTTTAAAAGGTAAAAAAGGTATGGATTGATTTTCTTAAAATGAGAAATAAGTAAATTAAAAAATTGAATGAACGAGATAACACAAAAGAGGACTGTATTTTACCAATGTGAGGAAAGGAAAAAAAAAAAAAAAAAAGGTTAGGTGAGAAGATGCCACAAGAAATGATGACCAACCCTCACCTCAAGATTCTGACTTTATTATTCATCACTATATATTGCTATTACCAAACCAAACCAAACCATAGCTTTCTCTCTCTTTTCATAGCTTTCTCTCTCTCTCTCTCTGATTCTGTTTCTCTATCTCACCTACCAGTGATGGCTGTGCAACTGTGGGAGACCTTGAAGGAGGCCATAGTGGTCTACACTGGCCTATCTCCTTCCACCTTCTTCACGGTGCTCACGCTACTTCTGGCCGTTTACTACGTCGTTTCGGGTCTCTTTGGGGCTCCCCCAAACCGCCCCCGTCCTCGCCACATCGAGGAGGAGGAGATGCCGCCTCTCAAGCCGCCGGTCCAGCTCGGCGAGGTCACGGCTGAGGAGCTCAAAGCCTACGACGGCAAGGATCCCGATAAACCTTTGCTTATGGCCATCAAGGGCCAGATCTACGATGTGTCCCAGAGCAGGTTACCGTCACACAAAACCCACCCATTTCTTAATTTGCTCTTCTCTGTTATTTTGTTTCATTTTGATGGTCTATGCTTATTTTGGGTATTTTATTTATTTTGTGTTAAGCACTGAATGCCTTCCAAGTTAGGGTTTTTAGGTTAACCTTGTTTGATTATTGTTTTGTAACATGCATTAATTTCTCTCTTTAAAATTTTCCTTTTTTGTGCATTTTCTGCTGCCCTTTTGTGTTGATGATCAGTGTATTTCAAATTTGTAAGTGTGGGGGTACTTTTGCTTTTGCAAAGGTCAGATTTTGCTTTTTGTACCTGGGCTCTTTTTGTTGTTTCTGTGACATGTGATGAGAAGATAACATCTTCCTCGTATTGTTGAGGACCTGTTTGTTTAAAAGTTAAGTAGAGCTAGTTTTGAACTGTACCTGATTAGAATGCATGTCTAAAGTGTTTTTTTTGAGTCTGTTGTTTATTGGAAAGTTTGAGAATTGATTATCTAACCACATGCCAAACATGCAAACTACATGGTTGAAGTACAAAATTGGAGGGTTGGATTTCAAAGGTTGAACATGGATTCATGGAAACTTGTTTTGTGGAAGGTCTTGTTCAGTTTTTTGTCCATCATCCCCATTGACATTAATTTTACTCGTTGCTTGGTTGAATGGGTGGGAGGTGGAACTTCTTAGTCCCACTGCATCTTTGTGTATACCTTCACCCATCTCAAAGTTGAAAAAAAGTGTAATGCTCACTGTGATCTTTATTTTGATTGGGCTTAACTTTGTTTGAGTTGGACTAAGATGCGGCATTGAGGAGCCGAGTTATGCAACATCAGCCATTTTCTTTTGAAATCTGTTTTATGGAGCCCAATTATGGAGATTCAGTCAAAAGCCTAGTCATAGCTACCTAACTTATTTCTGCTGAAAATTGCTCCTTTTTTTTTAACACTAATCATGTGAAAATTTTTTTCTCATTGCGTTTTCAATTAGTTCTTAGCACTGCAAGCCTTGTTTGTTCTGCTGTAATGTTTTCTGTTTTGTCTGCTCCTAGCTACTTTATCTCAGTCAAACTTTCGTTAGTCCCAAAGCTGTGAACCCTGGCCTTCTTTAAGCTGAGTATATGTTTTTGATTAAAAAAATCCAAGAAACTGAAATTATACATGATTTTGCTTGACAATATAGTTCATTTTCTATAAGGCAAGAATGAAATATATATTCAATGTTTTGTTTTGTTCCTTAATATGTTTTAATTGGGTTTAACAACACTGTTTTATCACATGGAATTGTGTCCTTGCAGGATGTTTTATGGACCTGGCGGACCTTATGCACTATTTGCTGGGAAGGATGCTAGCAGGGCTTTAGCAAAGATGTCTTTTGAAGAAAAAGATCTGACTGGGGATATTTCTGGCCTTGGCCCATTTGAGCTTGATGCTTTACAAGACTGGGAATATAAGTTCATGAGCAAGTATGTTAAGGTTGGAACTGTTAAAAGTGAAGTTCCAGTAACTACTGAATCAGAGTCTACTGCCGAACCATCAGAAACTACTTTCCGTGATATTGATGCTGCTGCTCCTGTTGTTAAAAGTGATGAAACCCCTTCAAACACCGAGGCAGTCAAAGAAGAGTGATGGCTGAGTGGTCCCACAATGCCCCTGACAAAATGGAGAGAGAAAAAAAAAAAAAACTTCATTGTTAAGACAGAGCAAATGTAAGACAAGTTTTTCGAAGATATCTGTAGGCTATCTCTTCTGATTGTCCCTTTGTTTGAACATTTAGTCTTGTAATAATTGCCTGTGAGGGGTAAATTGAAGTTAGAAATTTCAAATTCCAATATGAACGTACTATATTAGTATGGTAATAATCTTTTGTTCAGTTGAACAATATTTTTCTCTTAGGACAAAAAGTAATGAAGCATAAGTATGAGTGATATTTTTTTGATCATAGGAATTTCGAGTAGTGGAAATTCATCTGATTCCTGTCTCTAAATATCCCATATCTCCCAATTGAATGTATTTATGCAGAGATATCAACAAAGAAATTAGATTGAGATTAGAAGTAGTCATCATTGAAGGAATGATCAGTTACACTATCCCATTATCATTTTATCTTTTTCTATAACTTCTCATTGTAAGAAATATAAGTAGGTTGAAAATCCAATTAATTAAAAATAATATAGAAGGAGTTATTTCCTTGCACGGTCTTTTTTATTTATTTATTTGTTTATTTATTTATTTGTTGTTATTTATTTATTTATTTATTTATTCTCGTCTTTGCTCGTTGGTCTTGTGTACTTCTATTGTCTATGGTGTATTTTAGACTGAACTTTTATTACTTTGCATGGATAATAGTACAGTTCTACAATTCAAAATATAGCCCATTATGGTGTATTTTAGACTGAACTTTTATTACTTTGCATGGATAATAGTACAGTTCTACAATTCAAAATATAGCCCATTATAGTGCGTGTTTTTTCTAAAGTCGGTATATTTATATATACACTAAAATCTATTTTTATATTCATGTTACAAAAAGAAAACTAAATTAAATAAACATGTCCATGCATGATAATAGAAAATTTTATAATATATTTAATTTAATATATTTGAGTTAGCACAATATAAATACAGATGTATAAACATGGCAGCACTATGTTAACACTATGTTTCCACTAAGAATGGACAATAAAGTAGAATAAAAGTATATGGTGAGTTAAAGACTGGAGAAGTTAAAACTAAATTGGTTTATACTTACAATTTTAAAAATTAATTTAAAGATTTACTCAAGTGAAATGTTTATATGATTATTGTAATATTAATTTTAGAACAATAAATATATTTTTGGTTGGTATGATTTTTTTTCACAAGATTAAAACAAAGCCTGGTCCAAAATTGCCCAAATGTATATTGGACTGAGTAGTGGTTTTCATTGTACAACCCCTATTTAATACGGGTTGCTCTGTACCACAAAGAAATGAAGGACCAACTTTGCAATGTTGATGAGTTGCATCTTTGGAATCATTCTTCAAAATGGTTTGATTGAAAATTTTCATCTGAGCTCATTTATCTTTTAAGGCAAGTGACGAATATTTTTTTCTTTTTTTTTCCTAAATGCTAATAGTGTTTTGAGGATTCCATGAGTATGAATATGAACGAGCTGGGCAAATCAAAATTTATCAGACAATAGGTTTGAAATAAATATTATCTTTTAAAATGAAATTTGTTAATTAAATTATCGTCTGTATTTTTTAACAATTTTGTATGATTCACAAAATATATTTTTTATTTCAAAATCAATTGTATATTTTCTATTCAATAAGACTTTTAATCAAATTTGTAGGTATACCTCTCAAATAAAATATAGTTATGTTCTACACATTACTTTTTACATGAATTCTTATTTTGTTTCCATTAGCTAGTAAAATTCAAATTAATCATTTCAACAAGGTATCCTATCTAAGATTAAATAAAAATGATTAACATTTAACTCAAATCAAACATTTGAAGATATCAATTTAATAATTGAAATACTAATATCAAATTAAAACCAATGCAAACACAATATTAATCATTTTCAATATAAATTATACTCCAAAATCAAAATTATATTTTTTTATAATTAAAATAATTTCTTTACTTTATAGTTCGTTATGTTCGTATACACACAAATCCTTACAAGAAACCATTTGTAGCCAACAAAGTGTATTTCAGTATGTATACCTACATCCTTTATTATAGTATAAAGTATTTGATTTTGGTGTACTTACAAAATTTACAATATGTTGCTTATATTAAAAATACAAAAAACAATCTCCCTCAATATTATATGATGTGAGACTAAAATCAAACTCCCACAATATTAATAATTCTCCAAAGTTTGATTTGCATTATCACTTATTATAGTGCCTTCAACATCAATTATCCTCAAAGGTCAGTTGAGACATCAATTATCCTCAAAGGTCAGTTGATACTTTAAAGTCTCAACTTATCTATTGTGATAGTCTTGGTCAACATACATCCTTCACTACACTATAAAGTATTTGATTTTGGTGTATTTAAAAACTTTACAATATATTGCTTATATAGAAACATAGAAAACAATCTTCCTCAATATTATATGATGTGAGACTAAAATCAAACTCTACAATATTAATAATTGTCCGAAGTTTAATTTACATCATCACTTACCTTAGTGCATTCAACATAATTATCCTCAAAGGTCGGTTGACACTATACAAAGTCTCAACATATTATTGTGATAGTCTTGGTCAAGACATTAGTTGGATTTCCTGATCTTGAGATCTTCAACAACAACAAATTTCTATCACTTTTTAAGGTTTTTGATAAAGTGATACTTCAATTATACTTGCCTCTAGAATAAAGAATTAGATTTTTAGCAAACCAAATAACATTATGACCATCACTAAATAATGGAGAATCATCTTGCTCATTCCCTAGTTATTTGAAAAGGTTATTTAGGCATATCATCTCTTTAGTAACTTCTAAGATAGTTACCTGTTTCAATGAATGAGAGTGAAACTCTACCTTGGAGTTCACACTTCACACTAATAAGAGTACAACCCAACAAAAATATGTAAATGTTATACTTTTTCTACCATCCAGATCTCCTCCTAAACTTGCATTAGAAAATCCTTGTAAAGTGAGTTTGTCTCTTTTAAAAGAAAAATTCATTCTTTAAGTGTCCTTCAAATATCTTAATATTGATTTCACAACTTCCCAATGCTCCTTTCCATAATTGTGTAGAAATCAACTCACAACTCTCAGTGCATGTGCTATGTAAAGTCTAGTACATACCATAACATACATTAAGCTACTTATTGCAGACGTATATGTTAAACATGTAACTTCTTCGTTTGTTTGAGAATATCGCCTCTTAAAAAATTTTAAGTGAGTTCCCAGAAGGGTATGCTTGGTCTTAGCATGTCCAACATTAAACTTGTTAAGCATTTTTTTTATATCTTTATTGTGAGAGAATTTCAAAATACCTCTTGATCCATTTCTGGAGATTCTCATACCATGAATTTGTTTAGTTGAACAAAGATTCCTCATCTCAAAGTTTATGCTAATTGTTTCTTCAGCATGTTAATTTCTATCATACTAGACCCTACATTTAACATGTTATCAACATACAAAAAAAAATATAACTTTCAACATATTTTTTAATATAACAACAATAACCTTATTAAATTGTGAAATCTTAAGTTATTCATAAACTTATTATATTTCTTCTACCATTGTCTCTTAGTGTTTGTATACATGATTCTTTTTACCTTGTATTTCAAAACCACTTTCTAGTCGTGTCATAAATATGTCTTCTTTTAAATTCCCACGTAGGAATAAAATTTTAATATCTAAGTGCTCTAGATGATGACTTTTTGTGACTACAATACTCAATAACTTTAATGATAGTCATCTTGACTACATTTATATAACAAATATAAGTAACCATATTTAGTTTAGACATAAAAAACTTCTGTTAAATTTGTCAAATAAAGACATGTTTAATATGAATCTTCCAAAAGACATCCAATATGACAAATTCTACTATTTCATTGATATGTAGTTGAAGATTATTGTATTTTGGTTGAAAATGATTTTGTTGTTTGTTGTTATATATTGATGATAAGGTGTAATAAGTTGATATATATATATATATATATATATATATATATATATATATATATATATATATATATATATATGACTCACGTAAAAAGTTGAATGAAAGTGGTAAGTAAAGGAAAAAGGAAAAAAGAAAACTTCGGATCCAATCTTAAGAAGTTTGATTAGATAAATTGTTTTACATTTAAAATTATTATTATTAAGAGTTATTTTAATTAAAATTCAATAAATAAATATTTTTGAATATATAAGTTAGATTTTAACTAAAGGTATAAGTTATATTAAATTTTATATTAAACAATTTTCAATATGATGCAAGGTTATAACTATTGGATTATCTCTTAAACAAATATTGAAATGAAGTTAGAAATAGAAATAGGAAGGTAGAATGAGAGAGATAATTAGTTTAAAAAAGAAGTATAGAGATAAAGTTAAAATGAAACTAATTTGAGGAGGTCAAGAAATAAAATCCAGTTATTTGTAAAGTCAATTTAAAATATGAAGCATATTTGAATAAAATTAAAATTAAATACTCAATGTATTAGGTTAAGATAATATTTTTTATTAAATGACCCAGTATAGTTATTTTATAATTGCTCATCCATCGGGACTATATTTGTAATATAGGTTATTATTTTCAAAGTTGATTGCGTGAAAATTTGAACCTCCACTCTTTTATTTAGGTTGCATAAATTTCTTGAATAATACAAGATTAGGTATCCAATATGTTGTCAGTTTTCTAGTCTAGATAAGATCACCCTTCGCTTTTTTGAAAGACAAATCAAATTTTATAACCACCAATCACAATTACACCACAAAATTTAAATACTGCAGAGCTATTACAAATTCAGACTAATATAAACATCACCCTTCGCTTTTTTGAAAGACAAATCAAATTTTATAACCACCAATCACAATTACACCACAAAATTTAAATACTGCAGAGCTATTACAAATTCAGACTAATATAAACAACGTGAATACTGCATAGTTAGTAGGAGAGTTTATTTAAAGTTGTGACATTATGAGATAAAAAAGTTAATGTAAAAATCTCAACTTAATTTAAGAAACTGCATAGTTATAATACCGTTTACCAAAGAAATCAAGGTTTGATTTCTAGGCCCATTAACTATTTACCATTGTTCTATGAAATTTTAGTACTCCACGTCTATGAACCTCTTTAATAGATAATTATGAAAGCCTAAATTTATACAGCATTTTCCTGTTGGCCTGTCTATTCTGTTGAGCTGTACTCAGGAAGTCAACACCTTCACGGTTGGAAATAGTGAACTGTGACAAAGAAATAAAACTTGGCCTGATGAAACCAGCCCATGAAGGTGTTTGAATTCTGAAATAATTAATTAATTTTGTGATAAAAGTAATATAACAATTTGTTTTCATATATTATCATCAGAAGTTTATTGGATAGAATTCATTCTTATATGCTATTCAAAGTGGCTTTAGCAGCCCTCTTGGAATTCTCCTTGTATTTAAAGTCAAGGGGACAGGATTCTAGTGCACTCCTTATCTCACAAGAAACATATCACCTAGGTCAATACAAACAAATTCAATTTTTATACATGAAAAAAATCTCACTAAAAGTGATTTATCAACTTTTATCATTGATAAATCTAATATATATTTTATTTAAATAACACGGAAATAAAAAAAATTACTTTTCAAAATATTCATTATTATTAACCAATTAGTATATACTAGATATATGTAGATGTGTATCTTAAGTATAGATTATTTAGTGTATATTATTTATTATTTTTGACATAAATCGTGTGATGTAGACTGTTTATGTTAATAGTTTATATCAAGTATAGATTGTTTGGCATAGGTGTAGACCGTCTATGTTAAGTGTAGATGATTTATTCAATTATAGATCGTCTGATACAAATCATCTATTTCAAAAATAAACCGTTTAGTGTAGACTGTCTATGTTAACTATATGTCAAATATAAATTGTTTATGTCTACTAATTGTATAATTTAGATGTAAATGACCTAGATGTGTATTTTAAACATAAACATTCAGGTTGAAATTTTTCTTTTATTTTATTTATTATTTTTTCTTATTTTATTTGTTATGTTGTTTTTTTTGTATTGTATATAGACAACTTCTACTTGATTTTACAATATATAGTTTTTTTCTAATAAGATTTTTTTTATGTTATTTTTTTTTTCCTTTCTTTCCTTTCACAATAACTAATATGAAAATTACTGTTCAATTTGATCAAAATTCAAGATTACACCTACTTCAATCAATCTATCTATACCTGAAAATATTCTCAGCTTTTCACCAAACAAGAGAGCTATTTTCAGCAACACATTTTACATGCTTCTAGTTTACTTCAAAGTACATACCCTTCTCAAGTAAATTACCTTTTAAAGTGTTCTATTGTATCAAGCCATCAAGCCATCAAACCTATATTAGTTTTGGTCAATGTAAAATTTGGAAATAGAATATTATGCAATAATTAGCAAATTTTGTCAAGAATTTTGGTTGTTTTTTCTTAAATTAACGACAATAATGTCAATATCTTGTATATTTAAGAAAGCACCCTGCATGCCAGGTGACCCCCTCTAGTCGTATTAGGTTTATTAAAATAAAAATAAAAACAAATAATATTATTAAAAGTATACTTGCATAATGCATCCTTGTTCTCCTTTCTTATCGTATTGGAATTTGTATACCTGCCGTTACAAAAGGAAACACCTACATACGGCAACGAAATTTTAAACCTCACCTTACATTAATCTCGTAGCACGACAAGCTAAGGTTTGAAAACATGTTTATGAAATCTATGACGTCCATTTTCAAACAAATTTTCACACCCAAGAATTGACAACTTGGCACGATGTTTCATCAATTGATGGATTAATTTGGCAGCCACTCATCGCTTTCTGAAAAGTCAAGTTTTGACATTTGGCATTAGGGAGTCACAGATTGTGCTCCTCACATATTGTCTATGAATATTTATATATTAATTTTGCTTCATTCTTCACACTAAAGCTTCTAATTTTCATGTTGTCTAATGCTACACGGTCAAGTATAGACACACCATTCTGACAACCTATTCATACAAACTATATTTCTTCTTTCAATTTCTACCTCCAAATCTTTATCACAGTCATGAGAGTTTCAAAAATCTCAACCCTTTTTCTGATTCTCATTATCCTGCTGCTGTCTTCAATGCAAGACTCATATTCAATCTCGCGTTCAGACAACCACGTAAATTTGGAAAGCAGATCAACAGAAAAGAAGATTTCGTCCATGTTTGTTCAGAGTTATTCTGCTATTCTTTCTTCTTTGAACTCAAGGAAGAGTAAGTTGAAGCAAATTCATGCAGTTTCTCGTAGGCTAGTTCCTAGTGGACCAAACCCTCTTCATAATTGATCATATATACATGGTTCTAGATGACATGCATATAAATAAACCAAGAGGTAGTGGTCATCAAATTAAAACTACTTGTCAATTTTAGATAGTATTAAAGAGTTCAGTTGTTGCTAAGGCTATTTCCTGAGTAAGTGCAAGTTCTTAAGTGATTATAGTCTTGTAGATAAAGTAGGTATAAAATTTGTGTTTTTGGTCTCTCTGTGTTTGCTGTATCTTGTGATCATATTGAAGTTACGGATTCTTTCCTAGTCATATTATACCAAAAGTTTAGTGACTTATGTGATTTCTATATATATATATATATATATGCTCTGATGGATTCTTCATTCCATGTATCATCTTAACTTCAATTCCAAATATTATCGATTTTCTCATATGTTTCTCCACTACTTGAGAAGTCCATAAACTGTGGCTAAAGACTTTTTCACATTGAAAATGTTAATTGTAATTTGTGGGTTTGATTTCATCTTGAAAGAAAGAGTTCATGCCATCAAAGTTATTTTGATTTGACCTATGTAGCAGTTTGCTCCATCCCTTTGGATTTGTTATCTTCTGTGTAAATTATAGTCTCATAGTGTGGTTCTCTCCGTTGACCAATTCTTTTTCCTTGCAAACCTTTCATCTGTTTAATAACCGGGTTCTATATTTTTGAATGCAATATAACTGGTTCTTATTCAATTACCACCAATATTGACTTTTTATAAGCCATTAGCAGCCACTCCAATAATGACATTCGAAAGTAGAGTTTCATTTTTATTCATGCTCAATGTAAATTTTTTTATTATCTTCCTCAAATAAAAAATAATGTAATAACCTTTTAAGTGATTATAAAATTCAATAAATTTACCATATATAATAGATGCAATAGAATAAGAGTGTTGATTACTTAATATAATATCATTGTATTTAAATTATATTCTTTGTAAAGAATAATACACTGTATATGTAGATAAAACAATAACTGTGAATAATTCCTTTTCAATTTTTTATAATGATAAAAAGAGATAAATTGTATTAGAATGATTCTAAGAAATGATTATTTTTTTTAAATTTCATAAAATTATCAAAAAGTTATTGAATAAAGTGAACAAGACATTAACAAAATATGTGTAAAAAGTGGGATAGGCATTTTATTTTTTCAGTGAAAGATAAGCTACACTATTGGGTGATGCCGATGGGACAAATGAAGAAGCCCAATTGAAAAGTGCAACCCATCAATGTGTACTGCTTCTTCCTGGGCCTCCTTTCCTTCTTCCTGCACTTCCATAGATTTTTAAATTTCCAAAACTAACCTTTAAGTAAATTGTAAAATGTCCCGATTACTCTCATATAATCTTACACTTCCATCTTTTCATTTCACCCTGCACTTTCAGCCGCACACCACACTACCGTAGAGAACGAAAAAAAAGTCACTGTCACATGAATAATTGCCACGGTTGTCCACTGTTCATGTCACCGCCGGTGTAAGTGAAAGTATGTGTATTATTGTTGTCACTGCCGTTCACCGAATTCGGAAATCTGTAATTCTGAAAATAACCATTATAAAATTATTTATCATTCAGTTTAATATTTCAAATTAGCGTAATCCAAAATAGGAATTTGCTTCCAGGTCAATCCGAAAGAAAAAGATATATTCCGAAACACACTTCCTATATTTGAATTCGAAAGATAAATTTGTATTCAGGAACAATTAAGCTTTTGTATTAGTCTCTTCCAAAAGACAAATTTACTTGAACGTGAACGTGAATGGTAATGGTGACGTGAACGGCAATGATGTGAACAGCAGTGACAACAGTACACATACTTTCACTTTCACCGACGTTGACATGAACGGTGGACAACCGTGCCAACTATTCATGTGACGACGACTCTTTCTTAATTCTCTACGGCGCTTCTGTTATGGAGGTATATAATTGGAGGTTGTGGTCTGTGGCTGAAAGTGCAGGGTGAAATGCAGATATGGAGGTGTAAGAATATATGAGACATAAGACCTACCTCACTACTCACAAAAAGAAGTACGAAGGAATCAAGGTAAGGAAAATGAGATTAGCTATTTTCATATTTTTGGTAAGGTACCTCTAAGTCTTACTACCTCTTCAAGTTTTCAACTCTAAAATTTTGTATTCATGTTTTCATAGATGGATTTATGAATCTTACCTTTGAGAATGTAATGAACTTTCAAACGTTTACAAAGACTATGCTGGTAAAATAAATATTTATTATGATAAGATTGTTACCCATGGTCATGGTCTATTTGTGAGTGTATGGGAGGATTTAATTCATTGGGACTTAATTGAGTCGCAGATATTATTTTGGTAGTCCAAGATATGGTTATAATTGCTCAATTATCTTAATTAATCATCACAGTTTCATTCATATTATTTATTTGTGTTACTGACATATTTTAATATCTTCAATAACATTTTGCAGATATAAAGAAAAAAAAACAAGAAAACATTTATATTTATAACCACATAGTATTTATTACTTAATGAGGACTCCTTTTGAAGATGTAATTTGTTTTCAAGAAGTGAAATAGTTAATAATAACTTACAAAAGGTTTTTATATGTATTAAATAATTTCGAAGGTAATATTTAACTTTGATGTTGAATACTAAGTGTTTATCATCACTACTAGAACTTGGTAATTTATTTTATTGCAAAACTATATTTAACATATCTCTATCTCACTTTCCTATATTTTTCTTTTGATCACATATATTTTCCAAATAAAATCAAGCCATGAAGAATCCGAATAGACTTGATTCCTACATAGAAGATATCTCTGCTTACTTTTACGGGAGTGGTTGGAGCACGAATATAATAAAGAATACGGTTACATCTAGGGACATTGTTCATTCTGCCATGTTCTTTCTCTCCGGAAAAGGAATGCCTCTAACACTAGACAGTTTGGTGGTAGTGACATTTTCCTTGCTACTTATTATTTATTATAATCCCTTGCTTATCCTATTGCTCCTATTTAATAATAGAAGAAGGAGAAATATGATGAACATTGTAGTGTGAGAGACGATGTAGTAAAACTGAATCGTCTATAATCTTGTATGATAAACTTTTTGTTAGTATTGTGTATTTTGGAAAGACTCTAAATACGAAGTTATGAAACCTTATCGAACTTTATAAAGTAAGTTAGACGAAATCTTATAGTACAATATTTTTTCAGAATATAACCCATCTAAGAAAAATAAGAAATTTGATGGCATCATCCGATAAGTATTTGAGTAAGGAATAATTGAATAGATAAGAATTTCCTATTGATAGGAATAATTGGACGAAAACTCAATTGAAGGAAAACCTGGTAAAGATTCAAAGAGAGTACTTTAACTAGATAAATTTTCCTCGAGTGATAGCTTAAGATAAACTTCTATTTGATGCTATTTTTTTTTACCATCTTCTTAATATTACTTTGGTTGTGATTTAAATAGTGATAGTTCTTAATATACTTTTGAGACATCACATGCAATCCACAGGGTTTTCAATTCCCTGAGAGTTCCTTAATGATCAAGATATGAAGTAAATTGGGAAAATTTCCTTTTGCAACTACTGTGCAGAAGAAGACGTTTGCTCAGAATTTGAAAAACGCTTGTGACATCCCTCTATTGCATTTGCCCTCTCCTTGCCTCAAAAGAGATATTTTTCTATGTGCAGATAAAAAAAAACCGTATTCGGCTGGGTTTAAAGAGTGTAAAAAAGTCACTTGCATGACGGAATCATGCTTGCCAAAAGAGACAAGCCTCTAACACACCTGGACGTGTATAGAAAGTTGGACCTTGCTTGGGAATCCCTTGGTTATTAGAAGACGATTCCTCTTGGCAAGGGATTATGTGAATTTTCGTTCACCTCTTTGGAAGACATGAGACATGTGTTGGCAGTTAGATCTTAGAATCTCTCTCTAAGATTTTTGCGAGTCTTTGCTTGGACTAAGGACTTCGTTTTAACAACTATGAAGCTTACTAGAATGTAGTATTGGGTTAGAATTGATGGCCTCCCTTTGGAGTATTGACAATCTAGTGCTATTTTTTGTATAACAAGAGGGGTTGGTACTCTTATCACGTTAGTTAATTATACTATGAAGGAAATCCCTGACTTCTATGCTTTGGTGCTTCTTGATGTGGATCATAACCCTTGGCTTTGTCTTTGTGGCTAATGTGGAGTATAACGACTTTCGCCCTTTTGCTCTTTAGGTAAAATGATTAACCATATGTTATCTGCTTACAGGCATTACCCCCAAAATGATATGTCTGATCAACAAGTGAAATCTAAACAATGTTATGTTCCTAAGTTCAACTTGGGGACAAGAGAGAAAAGTGTAAAATTACATATCGAGGTAGTTAATGTTATTAATATTGATGTTTCTAAACCATCTTTTGCCTTTAATCATGGTTGTGATTAAGAAGATAGCTTAGAAGGGTGTAAAGTCTTGTTAATTATTCTTAGCAGGTTTTAATGGTTCAAAATGTTGAGGAGATACAACATGTTTCTTCTAAGGATGACTTGACTCATCCATCTAATTTGACTCTCTCAAGTTTTGTTTCTAAATTGTTTGTTTTGGGTGAAAAGTTGTCCCAAGATAAGCATGGATTTGTGAATATTTTGGATTTTAATCCTTCTTGGTTGCTCCTGTCGTCGTTGTTTCAGAAGCATATAATATCAGTTCTAAGCCTATTGCTTCTGAAGAAAATTCCTTATAGGGTGTTGGTATGCAGAGTTTGGTTTCTAAGAGGTGGTGGATATATTGGAAGAGTAGGCTTCTAACTCATATTTTGATGGTAATGATGATCTAATCCAATCACCCTGCAACCTGGTTAGATCACCTAAAAATGTTTCTACAGTTGTTGGAAAAAATCACTTAAAATAACTTCTCATGATTTTGTTAAGGTTAAGTTTGATGTTACGATGGATGCTGGTTTGGAAGTTTGAGGGTTTTGCTTTAGCCCTTCTAGTTTGTACTTAACTTTTGTTGGTTCTTGCTTTGTGGTTCTGCAACTAGATGTTAGTGGGGTACAAGTTACTTGAACTCTTTCTTCTAAGTTTGAAAAGGAGTGTAAGTTGGTATCTAAGTACTAGGCTGATCAGGTGGAGTAAGGATTCCTTAGTGATCCGAATGAGTTGGAATGATGATCAGACTTCTAAGAAGCCCGGGAAACCAATAAATGGTGCTTCCAGGAATGCTAAAAAACTTGTTGGAGTTGATACTACAAAGAAGAAATGATGAAGGAGTTTGTGCTTTTCATATTTTTTCTTTCTTTATTATTTTGTTTTTTAACATAACTGATAAACCTCTTATAACTCTTCTATTGGTTCTTTTTAGTTTTGTTATTCTGTGTTATTTCATATTATTCTTATGGGTTGATTTGCTTTGTTTATTTCTCTTTAAGAATTTTGGTCTAGCCCTCGTTATCTTATTTTTTTTCCTTTTCTTTAATAAATTTTATATAATAACTTTATGTTTAGCATGAACTTTATTAAAATAAATAAATAAATATTTAACATATAAAAATAAAATATAGATAGAGTTGAGTTCAATCTTAGATTAAATTATAAAGAATCATTTGAATATTAATAATTTATCAAACACATTTTCTACATGCAACTATTAAAATTTAAAGAAAAAGTAGAATTTAAAATATATATTTAAGAATAAAACAAAATTAAATGCAACAAAATTAGAAAATTAAAACGAGAGATCAAACGGAGAAAAATAAATAAATTAATTATTTTACTTAAAGAAGTAATTATCTTTGATTAAATTCATTCTAAATTGATTAATATAATACTATTCAATAATTATTGAATCTGAATTTCATCAATTGGAAAAGGAATTCAAGCAATCTAAGTTCAAATCAATTGCATAATTGTTGCAAAGAATTGTTCAAATTTCAATATAAAACTTAATGAACAATTGAGGTGAATAATGTTCAAATTTCCATATAAAACTCCATAAATAATGCATGATGTGAATAGTACGAAGAAGAGAATACAAAAGAGAAAAAGAAATGACAATAGTAAATTTAAAATAACAAAAGAAACAATCCAATTAAGTAAACGATAAAATTAATTTATTTCCAATGATTATGTGTATCTATCGTAGCTTCACTAGTGATTAAAATCTCTAAGTCTAATTACAAATGTCCTATCCTAATTTCGTGTGGAAAAAATACAATAAATTAAAATAACCTTAAAGAAAACCATACAAAATAATAAGAAACATCAAATTTTGTGAAAATATATACATTTTGATATCCCAAATATAAAATATTTAACTAAAAAAATCAACCAAAAGATAGTATATAGTAAACGTCATCAAAAGAATATATAAATTTTTGATAACTAATTAAAGTATTTATATAAAACAAGTCCAATTTTTTACTGAAATCCTAAACCAGAAGAAGTAAAATTATTGAAAATAATTATGAAAAACAATTTAAAGGTACAATAAACTATAAAGATGTATATAAAATATGTATAATAACAAATAATCACTATAATTATAAAGCACAAAAATCAACAAAGTATATGCTTTGATATTAATATGTTTAAGTATTTAATAGTTTAATTGGTTTATTCTAAAACCCAACTTTATTTTATTAATAGATTTTAATATAAAGATTATTGGATTCTTGTCAGATTGAATTTATAAATATTTGGTTAAAAGGAGATTGTTTTGGAATCATCATAGCTTGATTTTACTAAGTAGTTTTATCTTTGGTAGAGTTTGAAGTTATTTTTATTTACTTTTTATTGAATGGATGATTAAGGCGAAAAATGACTAATGGATTAATCTGATCCATGAAATTTTTATTGAAATTTTGATATAATGCACTTTTTTTATGCCAAATTCTGGTTCTATAAACTTTTTTGTGTTTTTGTCACATTTTAATCAGAACCTGTAAATTTGTTTGTGTTTTTGTCACATTTTGATTGAACTGAGCCGCCAGATTAATAGATATAACTAACATAAGAAGAAACTAGAAATTTTAAGTTGCTAACATAATTTTTTTTATTTCATGTAAATTACGTGTTAATGTTCTTATTGTTAGAAGAAAATTTTAACTTTTAAATGTCTAAGGTATTTTTTAATTTATAGGTATTGTGAAATCTGTTGTTTAAATATTGTTAAATCTATTGTTTAGATAAAAAAATATTATCTACCTTTTAGATTTATAAGAACTATCTCCATTAACGATATTTATAATGCAAAGGCTATAAATAAAATTCTTAAATATCTAAATTTATAATTATATTTTTTATGTTCTATTATCATAAAAAAAAGTGATGCCCATTGACTATTTCTAAGAGATTATGAGCTATAAAAAATTAAAAATTAATTTAAACGAAAATAAAATGATAGCATATTTAAATTATATTATTAATAATTTAAATAATTAATCAAACAATTTTTATTTAATTTGAAGTTATATATTAAATTGCCGAAACTATTTTGTTTTTGAATAAAATAAATTTAATTATTTTTAAGAATTATGTCAGTAACAATTATATTAGCAAAAATTGTTTTAATTAATTAAATGATAATGTATTAGCTGAAACAAAAGATGTAGTATCATAGTTGTTAGTGTTTTTACAGGTCTGGAATAGGTCTTCTCAGTCTTGGGTAGTTGCCTTTGGGTTTTCAATTTCTCCCTTAAATGGTTTTCCAATGTTAACAAAAGTATTCCGAAATTAGAACAAGAAAGTGATTTTAAATAAAAAAGAAATGTATCTTTCTTTTCTGAATCTAATGTACTTTTTTGTAGAGTTCAGGTATTGTGTAATATCGATATGATTGAAGTACTTCTAGATCTCCTCATTACATTATAGTTAGTGAAAAAGAGAAACGAAAACTGTTTTAAGAAATTATCATACATAACTAATTCGTTAATTAATTAATTCATTCGTATATTTTGTTTAATTAAGTTTATGATTGACTACATATAATCATGAATAAAAATAAAATGTTTATTTTAGAATTATTTTTAGTCAAATAATTAATTATATACCAAAACCATAATTATTTTCTTTTTCATTTGATAATTATTTTAATTAGTTGTTTGTGAATATAATTATAATAATATCAAAAAATTGATTATTATTAATTAAATAATTTACTTATTCTAATTAAGTATATCTTCATCAGTTGTGTTCAAATTAGTATCAAATAATATATATTAATATGTGAGTTTAAAAAAAAGTGATAAATTAAGAAAATAGTATATATAATTTAATGAAACTCAAGATGTTTAGGTTATACTATAAAACAAAAGATTTAGCATATGAAGATAAAATAGGGTTAGATTAAATTTTAAAGAATCAATTGAAAATTAATAATTTATCAAACACATATTCTACCTCAAACGACTAAAATGTAAAAAAAAAAAAAAAATGCATAATTAAGAACTAAACTAAATATAGTCAAAACAAAAATTAAAAATAGAGATATTTTTTATCAGAAAAAATAAATAATTAACATAGAACATTTTAAGAATCCTCCAGATTTTATACAAAGTAATAAAAGATAATAGCTCTCATCCTTTGACCCCAATTAATTATAATAGCAAAAATTGTTTTGACTAATTACCCCAATTAATTAAATGGTAATCTTTGAACTGAAACAAAACTTGTAGTATGTTACAATTATAATTAGTAAAAAATAAATGAAAACTGTTTTAAAGGAAAAGAATCATGATATTATTCAAATATAATTATTGAAATGAAAAATAAATGTCTATTTTTTAATTATTTTGTTCAAATAATTAATTATATATCATAATACCATAACTCCCTTCTCATTTGATAATTATTTTAATTAGTTGTTTGTGAATTATGATAATAGTAATAATATAAAAACTTTTTTAATTAATTATTATTAATTAAATAACTTATTTCAATTCTTTAATTTATTGTAACTAATTAAAATAATGTGTTCATTGTTATAACTATAAACATTTTAAAAAATGTGAAAGAAATGATTTTGACATTATAATATATAAAATTTTATAAGTGAAAAAGAAAATTGGCATTTGACCGTGGGTAAAAATGCACACTTAGCTTAACTTTTCCATTATAAATAACTTGTCATAGATCTCTACTCTGACATATTCTCAAAAGTAATATTTTATAATCTTCTATATTTAACTTTCAATCATCCACTATTATAGTCATGAGTGCTCCAAAGTTTTCAGCACTTCTTTTATTTCTTATCATTTTCTTGTCTTCAGTACTAGATTCATATTCAACTTCTCGTTTGAATAGCCGTGTAGTGGGAACGAAATCATCGGAAAAAAATATTTCTCCCTTATTTGGTCAGGCCTATTTGCAGATAGAAAAGCCCAACAAAACTCCCAGAATTCTAGTAATAGTTCCTAGTGGTCCAAGTCATCGTCATAACGGTCAAACTCCTGTTGGTCCTCCAAAACATTATCACAGCGGTTGAAATTGTTTATTTGCATGACTGTATAACATGCATTGAGTGAAATAAGAATTACTACTCATCTTTTCTAATATATCTTTTTCTTTCTTATAATAATGTATGCTGGCGCGTATATATATATATATATATTGTTGAGTTCAAATTAATATCAAATAATACATACTCATGTGACTTAAAAAAAGTAGTAAATTAAGAAAAATAGTATACATGGTTTCATGAAATTTAAGATGTTTAGGTTATATAACAAAAGATTTAACATATTGGATCGGAGTTGAGTGAGGAAAATAAAATAACCTAATTTTTTTCTAGAGAATTAGAGTGTTTGAGGACGACTGAGTTAGGTTTCTTGAAATGGTGTCTTTGTTTTTTGATACGGTTTATAATCAGTGTCACGTCAATATATTACTATCACAGGAGAAAATATAATAATCCTAATAGAGAATTAGATTTTTTGAAGGTGGCTACGCAAGGTTTTTCTCGGAGTGGTATCTTTGTGTTCTTGGTGTAGTGTAATTTGTTTCTACATTTCACATATGTTGTTTCTTGATGTAGAGTGCTTTTGTGATTGGTTTGGGTTGTTGTGCATTTTTTTAGGCATAATGGGTGTGCAATGTAACATCATGAAAATCTGGAATCAAAATCACAATCTAAAATCTTAAGTATCGTCTACAAGGACCACTAAAGCTATTGTATAATGAATATCGTCTATCGTCTATTTATATAATTCTTGTTCTAGCAATTTCTTAAATAGTTTGTGTAGAATAATATTCAATAAACGCATTGTTTATCTTCAAGTGAAGGAGATAAGATTTAAAAGATAAGAATCTGAACCACATTAAATGTTAAAGATAAACTTAACATATAATCAGTGTCACGTCAATATATTACTATACACTACAAGAAAAAGTTATTTATAGACACCAATTTTAGCTATCAAATAAAATGATTGATAATTATGACTAAAATAACTACCAAATTAGGTTTTTGTTGCTAAATAACTACAAAATAAAATTAATGGTTGAATTTAGTGATCAACTAAGTTAAGATAATTGGTATCAAACATTAACTACCAATGTTTTAGTCACTTATACTATTAGATTCTAAACTAGTCTCAAAATAAATTAGTGACTGATATTATCATTTTAGAGACCAATAAATTAGTTTCTAAAATCAATTTTTCTTGTAGTGATAGTTAAAAACTTCCTCTACTCTTCAATGAAACAAAAGTTTAGGATCAAACTAAATTGATATAAAATACTTGAAATGAAACGAGAAGTAATGATTACAATATATTCTATAAATAGAACTCTCTTAAACTATATAAGACTCATCTCACTACTCACAAAATGAAGCATGAAAGAGAGAATGAAAGAATCACTACAACAAATATTACTTTAGGCAACAACATGAAACCGTGGCCTAAAGCATAAAAATCGTAGCCTAAAGCATAAAAATCGTGGCCTAAAGTTTAGGTAACTGTTTTTCAGCCGTGGTCTAGGTGAGTATTGCCGTTTGTAATAGGCAACGATTTTTTGCAAGACAACAATTATAAAACCGTTGCTTAATGTATTGGCAACAACCACAATTTTAAAAACGTTGCTTAAAGTGTTAAAAAAATTATAAAATAATATTTTAATTTTACATATTTCTTATACAAAAATTAGTAGCTCAACCAAAAAATATTATTATTTATATCTTTAAAACCCAAAATTTCACAAGAAAAACCAATATTAAAAGTGTAAAAACTAAAATCATACAATTTTAATTGAGGAAAAGAATATATATATATATATATATATATATATATATATATATATAAAAATAAACATAATTGAATCTATAATATAACATTCACTACATATTTCAATATTATCAAAAAGTTGTCTTAAAACATGATGAGTATCAAGCCATCAAAATTAAAATTACAATCTTAGTTAAAAAAATATCATGTCTAAATTGTATGTACTACATAACAATCAATTCATTCTTCTCCAATATTGTCTTTAATGTTTTCATTATCTTCAAATTGTAAAAAAAAAAAAAAAAAAAAAACAAAACAAGTTTATTAGCATGTTCAATGTCCAAATTTGTAGGATTAACCTGTAAAAATCAAATAGCAAAAAAAGTCCAAATAACATGTGAAAATCAATTAACACTCATTCCTCTAACAGTACAAAACAAAACAAGTTTCAATATGTATACCTGCTCATACGGCTCATGGGTTGATGCAGATGAATGTAATCCCACTGCACTACTTTCTTTACTTAAAACGTCATCATATTATTTATGTCCTCCTCATCTAAATCTGGATTTTGCTGCTTTACCACAACTTTTAACATTGTCTGTAGATTTTTCATTTTTTTCTTGATGTCACTAATTTCATTTGCATGTTCTTTTTTTATGGCAGCAATTTCTTCATTTCTTTTAAATGTTGATGGAGTCATAGTCTTTCCATAACAACGTACTCTTCCAGGTTTTTCTTTTCTGAATAGTGATTGAAAGGCTTGTTTCGCATATTCACTTGAGTTTTCAATGGAACCTTGAACCTTGGTATAATAAAAGAGAATGAATTTGAATGATTAAAAACAATAAATTTGTATGTTCATCATAAATAGTTGTAAACTTATAACAGTATTATATGTTTATTCATCCATTTCTTTTCCGCCCTGACCTTTCCAACTTTGACGAGTTTTAATAAACATTTCAGTTTGAGTAACTTTTTCTCCCTTTTTCTTTACACGCTACAATAATTACATATTGAAAAATAATAACAAAAAATTTATTATAATAATTTTGTATTAGATTAAAAGTTTGGAGGTATGATTAGAAATGTAGAGAAAATTGACTTTGGTAATTGAAAATTTTTTAGCTGAGAATCTTCTTTTGTTATAAATCATTTGTAACTGATTTTTATTCTCAGATCAGATCTGGAAAGACATACACACCATGGGCACCAAAAGGTTATCAAATTCCAGAGTCTACTTAGACTCATAAAGAGTGTGTAAACTCGACTCGTAAACCCGACTAGTAAGAATCTATTTCATAACAAAATTAATAAAAAAAATACATTTATAATATTAATTAACAAAATAACTTCATATAATATACTAATTTCATAATTTTATTTTTAGATTTAAGTAGAATTTTAAATAGAACTGAAAATGATGGATCTAACATTTTTTACATAATTCAAATCAAATTTATAGTTGGAGAGCTATAATTGCAATTTAGAAAAAAAAACCACTCACCCTAAATTTGAGAAAAAAAAAACGCACTAGGTACAAATAAATAAAAGTAACCCTAAAACTAACTTAATATAGTGAAAGCAAACCACAACATAATGGGAACCTGCGAAGGCGCAACGAGCAGAGGATAACGGAGCCCGCAAAATGAAGACCCAAGACGCGATGTGAAGACCCTATGACTCAGCGAGAAAACCTACCACGCCATGTGAACCTCACTGTGGCTCACTAGAAGACGATGACGACGCATTAGAAGACAACGATGAATTCTGAATCGTAGTTCAAAAACCCTAGATCGAAAAGTATGACTTTCTTCTCACCTTGTTCACTAAACTCTAGAGTTTTGGCCGAATTTACCGAGTATATTTCCGATTCTATTGAATCTACTCAAGAGGTGATGAACGGTGATGAAATAGTAAACTCCAAGTCTACTAATTGACATTTCGATTCATAGAAAAGATAACATTGCTGGCATTAAGAAAAGAATAATAGATAGAAGTTTAAAATAACTGATTTCAAGAAAAGAATAATAGGCTTTGAAACAGAGAAAATAGGGTTTGAAATATAGAAGTTTAAAATAACTTATTACATTACAACTGATTACATATATTCAATGCGTTGTCCTTCTCCTGAGCCAACATCTGCCACCGCATACTGTATTCCGCTTACTTAGAATACTCTTTGTTTTCCGCTCCCTTAGAATACTCTTTTAAAACCTTGCTTGTGCAATTTGTTCATCCAAGACAGGAACTGAATTAGTTTCCAGATTTTTCAATAATTTAATTATTTTCATGCTCTCTTATCATATATCTCAATTTCTCATTAATTCAACACTTTATAAAGACATGGATATTTATTAGTTACTGATTCCATTGCATAATTCAATCTGTAACCCTCACCTTACTTTATTTTCATTTTCTTATTCTTTTATATTCATTTTCTTTTTCATTCTCTTTTCTTTAACCCAAAAACCTCAAACTCTCAGCTTTTTATGTTGTACCTTCACTGTAATAATGCACATAACTGGAGGAAAATCAAATTCACATTCAAAAACATCATATTCTTCTCACCGCTTCTGCAATCCAAAAACATCATGTTCTTTCCATCGCTAACGCAAATTTATGCAATTTTGATCAAATTTCTCGTGACTTTTCTTTTTTAAAATTAACTAAGGAGTATCACAACAAACTTTTTCTTTTCAATTTTTCAAATATTTTAAAAATAGAGCATAAGTTTTTTTTTTTTATAAAATTGGATAAAAGATTGTCTGGACATTTAGCCATCGAATGAAAACAACCAATATTTGGTAAAGATGAAGCCAAAATTGAGTAGAAATGAGATTAGGAGGGGTGTGAAGAGTTAAGACAGTTTTATAAGTACAAGCTGATTAAAGTTTATGATTAAACTTTATTGAAAGAAGTTGAGAACTTATGGGCATCCAACACCCAAGGTGACCTTTTTACTTAACCCAAGAAAAGAAAAATACACTTCCCCACTAAATTTTTACAAATCCATAAACAACTCAATTAATAAGGAATAAAGAGAGATAAAGCAAGAAAGAAAACTAAGTCTACACCTGAAAGACAACTAAAAATATAAACTAATTAAATATGTTTTTTTAATTATGTAAATATGTTTTTTTAATTATTTTATTCATACATGTACACTTTCTACCGAAAATAATATTTAAAACTTCTCTATAACTATTATTAATGTACTAATTTATATTAATATTTTTATTAAATTATACTAATAATAAATTATACTAATAATTATATTTAAAAATATATTAATAATAATAATATTAATAGCGATATTAAAAATATATTAAATTATATTAGTAATTATATTAATAATTATATCTCGGTAATTTTATCATATGTTTTTCTAAATTATTATTATTTATTTGAATGTAAATTTAAAATTTGAATAACATTTTTTATTTAATTTATGTTTTTCCAATTTAAATATATATTTTATAAAATTATATAATTATTTTATATTTTTCATTTTTATAATTTGAATAGCATATGTTTATTTTATTTTATTTTTAAATTGCAAACGTAAAATTATATCTTTTATAATTTGAATATATTTTTTAAATGATAAATTATATTAATAATTATATTTCTGTAGTTTTATCATATGTTTCTTAAAATTATTATTATTTATTTAAATTTAAAATTTGAATAATATTTTTTATTTAATTCATGTTTTTCAATTTAAATTTAAATATAATTTTTATATAATTATATAATTATGTTATTTTGTCATTTTTTATAATTTGAATAGTATATTTTTACCTTATTTTATTTTTAAATTGCAAACTTAAAATTATATTTTTTATAATTTGAATTTATTTTTTAAATAAAAAATTAATATTATAAAAAATAAACAAAATTTTTAATTAAAAAATAATTATTAAATATATTATTTTTTTAAAATAATTATATTGAAATGAAAAATATAAATTAGTCTTTAATAGCGTAATAATTGAGTATTTATCTAATCCTAAGAAAAGTTAAGAAATTTTTTTTGGGTGGTGTAAATAATATAATCAAATGTAATCTTATCTTTTAAATAATTATACTGAAATGAAAAATGAAATGAAAAATATAAAATAGTCTTTAGTAGTATATAATTGAATATTTATCTGATCAAATTATGGAAACAAAACTCTTAGGAAAAGTTAAGAAAAAATTTTTGGTAGTGAAAATAATATAATCAAATGTAATTTATATGATTTTTCATTTAATAAATCTTATACTAGAATAAGAGTTTATTAGTTAAAAATTAAGGAAAAAAGAGTTAGAAGTTGTCAAACATGACTTTATCATAACTTATTGAGTTTCAAAAATTAGATAATGAAACAACATTAAAAATAGAAGTTTTAAGAAAAAAAAAGTTCCTCTACTAGTATCTGATGAAGGAAATAAGACATCAATATACTCTTGATTGTTAAATTGCGAGGATATTTTATTTTTCAGATTATCAATTAATTTAGTGATAAATCTTTATTATAAGAGTGTATTTTCTTATACAACTAATATTTCTAATCTTAATCTTAGTGTATATGTAATGCCAATGTATAATAAATGGAAAGGTTCTATACTCTCAAGGAAGAGAAGTCATGTAGAAAACTTTCTGCAACCTATAACAAACTCATGAAATAAGAAAGATATGACAATGGTTAGTGATGGGTGAAGTGATCTTCAAAGAAGACCACTTATAAATTATTGCTACCACTGAGAGTAGACCAATGTTTTTGAGGTCAATAGATCGGATCAAATGAGATAAAAAAATAGAGATTTTATTTCTAAACACATGAGATAGATGCAATTACGGAGGTTGAGCCAAATAACTTCATACAAATTATAACTGATAATACAATTGTATGTAAGGCAGTGGGTATACTATTAGAATTATAATTCCCTTCAATTTACTCCTTGTTGTAGTGCATACCTTAAATCTTGCATTGAAAAATATTTGTGCAACAAAAAATAATGTGAGAATTAGTTTTTTTAACAACTAGTGTGATAAACAATTATGCCTATGAACAATGTTTTTGGACCTCACAAATTGTTGATGATGTTACTTTTATTAAAAACTTTATTGTGGGACACCCTATGAGATTATCAATGTTCAATAGCTTCAACTTATTGATGTTGTTTTTTGTTACTCCAACAATATTTGCTTCAACCATAGTTATGCTCACTAGGTTTAGAAGTTTGAAAAAAATGGCTCTAAAAGATGATTATTGGCTATATGAATCATTGTCTTGCAAAGTGGATAAATACACAATTTGTGAAGAAACTTTGTTGAATGATAGTGGATGAAGGTTGATTACATACTTGTTTTTACTACTTCCATTTATGATTTCTCAAGAAAACATATAAGGATGTAGATGAAATGTGGGATTCAATGATTGAAAATGTGAGACAGGTTATATTCCAACATGAAAGAAAAACAGAAGCTGAACATTCATCATTATTTGAGGTAATAAGGTCAATATTAATTGATAGTTGGACTAAAAGTAGCACATCTCTTCAGTGTCTTGCTCATTCTTTAAATCCAAGATAATGTTAAATTATTTTATGATTATATTTTGTTGTGTATGTCTTATTTATAATATCATAAATTTATAATATTGTGTTAGTTTGTGTTTATATATTTTTAATGTTTATAATATTATAGTCATGAATGGTTAAGTGAAGATTCACAAAAAATTTCTCCACATCAAGATGTCAAACTTATACATAAGAGGAATAAATGTTTTAAAAGGTACTTTGATGATGCAAATATAAAGAAATAAGTAAATATAGAATTTGCAAACTTTTGGAAGAACAAATTTTGCTGAAGTTAACTCTTTAAAAGATAGAGGTAAAATGGATGCAAAAATATGGTGAATTGTTCATGGAGCCCATATACCAACACTTAAAAAGATAGCTCTAAGTTATTTTGACAATCATGTTTTTCTTTTTACTGTGAAAGAATTAAAGTACTTACTCTTTTATACATTCTTGCTGTGGAAGGAATTGGTACCTAAGAAAAATGACCCTCTCGGTCTGGATGACTTTAGGCCCATTTCTTGGGTAAGATATGTGTTTAAGATTATTTCAAAGGTGTTGGAAAATAGGTTGAAAACAATAGTGCCTCAGGTTGTAGACAACACACAATCAACTTCTTAAAGGGAGAGGAATGCTAGATAATATCTTGGTGGCGAATGAGGTTGTGAAGGAGAGATAAAAAAAAGTGTTGTGATAATGAAAGTGGATTATGAGAAAACCTACGGTTTAGTGGATTGACAATTTATATATTATATGATGGGTAGCCTAGATTTTTGTAGTAAGTGGATAAGATGGATTAAGGCATGTATGCAGTCTTCAACAGTTTTTGTGTTGATAAATGGGAGTCCAACACAACAAATACAATCATCAAGAGGACATGAGCAAAGCAATCCTATGTCTCCATTTTTTTAATAGTTGTAGAGGGACTAACAATGTTGGTTAGATAGGCAACGAAGAACAATCATATTAGAGTGTTCTAATTGGGGGAAGAAAGATATTAGACAACTTACTTCAGTTTGTATACGACACATTGTTTATGTTTGAGGCTAAAATTTTAAGCATTAAGGTAAATTCAAAACTGTCTTGAGGTGTTTTGAGTTGACATTAGAACTAAGGGTTAAATTTCATAAAACCAAAATAGGTGGGGTGGGATTTGTAAGGAATGTATTGGAGAATTATGTGAATATCCTCAATTATAGTTTCTTGTCACTCCCATTTAAGTACCTATGTATGCCTATTAGAGATAATCCAAGGGAAATAACATTTTTTATATAAGTGGTGGATAAAACAAGGAATAAGCTAACTAGTTGGAAAGAAAGGTTGATGTCATTTGTCAACAAGTTTGTTTAATCAAGTTAGTGATTTCAACACTACCACTATTTTATATATCCTTTTATAAAGCTCCAAAAGCTATTTGTGATGATATTACAAAATCTCAAAAAAAATTATTGCGAGATTGGGGGAAGGAGGGAGAAAAGATATCTTGGATAGGTGAGAAATCTTGTTTGTCTAAAGAAGAAGGTGGTCTAGGCATAGAAGACATAAAAAAATTTAACAAAACCTTATAGATTAAATGGAAGTGGAGATTAGGCGTGGAAGAGAAAGGATTATGGAAATAAATTATTGAATCTAAATATGACAGATGGAGGGACCTGACTTCGTGTTCAAGAGATAAAAAAAAAAAAGGCATGGTGGTGGAAACTTGAGAAAAGCCTGTGAGGGTAAGATAAAGTTTTGGAAGGATTCATGGATAGGTGATATGCCATTAGATATGATGTTTTTGAGACTGTGTGTCATGTCAGATTTGAAGGATAAAAAAATAGTGGAGGCAAGGGAATGAAGGAAAGGAAATTGGGTTTGGAAAATTCCATGGAGACAAGAAATAATGGTGTGGGAAAGTGAACAAGAGCAATATCTCATGCGCGTCTTAAATGAAATTCACCCAATAATTGGTAGGACATATACATGGGCATGGAAAGCTGATGAGAATGGAGTCTATACGGTTAAGTCAACCTATAAAATATTACAAGGTAATGCATAAAGGAGATAATATTTTTTTTAAGTTGTTCTGGTGTGTGAGAGCACTACCTATTGCCAAATATGTTGGTTGGAAAATAATCTGGGATAGAGTTCCAACTAAGGTATTCTAGGAAATGAGGGATTGAAATTGGTAGTACTATGTGCAAATTTTGTAGAGAGGTTGAGGAGATGACTGAACACTTATTTTTTGAGTGTAGAATAACTAGGGTAGTGTGGGAAAAATGTGACAAATTGAAGAGACTTAGTTCAGTGCATCATAACCAATTTAAGGCTAGTTTCCAACAATTCCATATCTTGGACTTAAATGTTAAACATGATTTAATTTGGAAAGGGAAGTGGGTAGCTATTATTTGGAGAATTTGGAATGATAGAAATAGAGTAGTATTGAGGCAAGGTAAGATAGATTGTGAAGAAATATGGTACATGGTACAAATGAATCCATGGCATGGATGAAGAATAAGACACCAGGTTGTTGTTCCCCTAGCCTTAGTGGTGCCTATAAAAATCATTTTTCAAGACTTGCACAGGAGGGGTATATAGGAAGCAACGAATAAATTGGTAATGGAACATTGTGTGTGCTTCACCTTGATATATTTGACTGATGTTCCATGTGTAGCCTTATTTTGTTAGTACAAATCTAAAAAGCAGTACAAGTCCGAAAGGTGATTAGTCAAAGGAAACGAGGACTTAAACCATGCGGTGAAAATAAACTAGGATGTCATTCAAACCGAGTAGGGAGAAATTTGGGGCCGAAGTCAGAACAACTATTACTAAGATAGTGCATACAAGTGGATGATAACATATGCTACATTTTGATAGGGTTTATTGATTACAATAAATAAATAAATAAATAAATAAATAAATAAATATATATATATATATATATATATATATATATATATATATATATATATATATATATATATATATATATATATGTATGTATATAAATGGTTGAAAGTATTAAACTGTGGAGGTACAATATTAGCCAAAACAATTTAATGCACTTGGCTAATTAGTGATCAATGATCTATATAATTGTCAATCTGTGATTTGTGAACTAAAAACAGTTGAGTGATAAAGAACATTGTAATTTTAGGTTGGTAGATGAGAGGGTGTTGAACAAATATGTATTAGGCTATGTTTTTTTACAATAATCAGAATATTCCTAAATGTCCCGCTTTATTTAATTAATGTATTGTCGATAAAAAATATTCTCGCAACACCATATATGTTTTCTTACAATTCCATCACTCATTTATATGATAATATTGATCTTTGTAATATTCCTCCATTTTTTTTTGTGAGATTATAGTTTTTTTTAATTCTTTGTGTTACATTTAGAAAATTAACTCTAAGAGAAAAAACTTTATTAAGTTAAAATTTAATAATGGTTTTGAGACTTATTGTATGGTTATACTTTTAATATTATTTTAAATGAGATGAATGCTTATTTTATAGTATGTTTAGTTTTACTAAAGTTTTGAACGAGATGAATTTATATTTGATACATTGTCTAATTGATTTGTTTTGTTATGTTCAAGAAAAAAGAAACACTTAAAAGAACAACGAAAAAGCAAAACATTCTATATTATCGATAAGGATAACCGATGTAATGTATATTCCATATTGATTACTCCTCAAATGTGGAATAATACATTCTACATCTATTATTAATTTATGTATAAAACTTTCTAAAACGGTTTATTACAGAATTTTCTAAATCAGTTTATTTCAATCTCTAAAACTGTGAATTTCTCCTGTACTATAATTAGTTTATACACAAGTTGATTTGGAGAAATTTTATATAAGTTTTCTATTTCTTAAAATTTTTAAGTTATATAAAATAATATAAGTTATGGAGAAATTAATTTATTTTCGTAAAAATATTATGCAAAAGCTTGTATACAGATTATTGCTACTAAGCAAATGCAATTCTTTTTTTGTAGATGTAACATTTAAATGTTGATTATGTTAGAGCCAAAAATGTACCACAAAAAATAAATACATTATCCAACAATAATCTATAACAATAATTTGGAAGAAAAATATACTTCAGCACACGACTTCTTTTCTTAATTTATATTCCCCTATTATAAATCACTTATCACATCTATTTCCTCTTCTATTGGTGGTAACACAGAGGCAATGGTGAATATGTGGCCGTATTTTTTTTTTTATCACACTCTTATATTGTTTTTATAAATAAATAAATAAATATATATATATATATATATATATATATATTTTATATAATTTTGTTTGTTACATGAAAATAAAATAATTAAGTATATTATTTTTGTATATTGTATTGAATCTATCTTGTAATAAATAATAAATTTCCTTTTTTTCACTATATTTTGTTTAATTGGTAATTTTATAAATTTAAAATTATTATTAAGAATAAATTAGGAAAACTACCTGTGTATATTAAACAGGAGAGTTTGTTATTCTAGGTATACTTATGAGTAGTTAATTTTTGTTTCTTTACAGGGAGAGTCTCTTCGGAGTAAGAATGATTAACCTTTTTTCCCCTATAATATAATATTTTTTTAATTGGTAATTCTGTAAATTTTATATTGTAATTCGAAAATATAGTTAAGGATAAAATAGATAAATAATTTGTATAAACTAAATGAGGAAATTATTGATAATTGTTATTTAAAAAAAATCATAACTATTTTTATAAATATATTTTTTATATTTCTTATAACTGTTTTTTCAATTGTTTTTTTTTTCTTATTTTATGGATAAACACAAGAAACACTGAGTCTATTTTTATTATTTTATTTTTTAAAACAGTTTTATTCTTTAATTAGGTTTGTAACTTCTCCCACCCGCTGAACACCGCAATTCATTTCAAGGTACAAAGCTCTCTTTTTCTCTCTCTCATGTTTTTCTCCCTTCCATTTTAAATTTTCAATCCCTGTAGCGAGAAAGAGGGAACATCACTTTTTGGCTCTCTCAATTTTGACGGTGGGAGTGCTAAACTTCCACGCTTTCAATTTGACTGTCAAATTTATCAAAGGTTTTCTTATCGCTATGGATCTTCATTTTTTTCATTTGATTTATGTATACCTTCCTTTCCCCTCAAAGAGGACTCAGTCAACTGTCAAACACGCTCATTGGTGATTAATAACATACTCTCTAGAATGAAATGTTGCTTTTTCTATTTGCTTATGAAGTTCTCTGCAATCATGCTTTTGGATTTAGTAAATGGAAATTGCAGTTTTTTTGCATGCTTGAACGGCTATAGTTCCCAGATTGGAGCCTCGTTCTAATGTTCAATTCAGTTTTTTTGAATTTCTAATTGTGTAATGAAGTTGCCCTTTCTTTCTGGTGGTCTTCCCTTTGTCTCCCTTCTTTTCGTAAGCGTGGGATATGATGTCTAATGTTTCCTTTGGTTGAATCTCTTACTTTTGAAAGATTTTGAAATGTGTATCGCAGATTTGGGAAACTTTGTTAGAGATCAAAGTTTTGGATTTTCTTTTTGTAGTTGCAACATACCACTAATTGATGGTAATTTGAAGTTTCAGATTCGTGTGGGACATTGATTACAGTTGACTTTTAAGTTCATGCAAATGTGTATTACCATCAAATGGTTAACATTGCGTATAGATTTCAAAGCCTAAAAGGCATCACTTTGCATTTCCTCCTCAGGTACCAGATTGGGAGGAACAGAAGAGTTAGATTGAGATTAACATGGGTTACTTTCCATTTAACTTTTTCCCAAGTGAACTCTAAATGTCTTCATTTCATTAGGAGGGATATATTAGTGAATATTAAGTTGGTTTCATCCCATTCCATCCTATGTCCCAAAGTTTGGGGACGGAGGGATGGGGTGATTGAATGGAATTGAAAACTTGTCGCTTTCATCCTTTTGCATCAATTCAAACTTAGTACATTTTTTAATTATTACGGCTGCAAAGTAAAACCTTATTAGTTGAAGACATGGTTGCATTATTTACTAATTCTTTCTGTGAAATAATTTGTTTGTCTAATTTCCTTTGTTCTTTTTTCTTATTTATAATGTATTTGATGAACTTTGTGTGGTTTCTCTTCACATACATTTGTGCTGCCTTCTATTTAAGTGATTGTCCATGTTATTATGTATGTATGCACCAACAGAAATTATATAAATTTTAGTTGATATGGTCTGGTTATTTTTATTTGAAATCTTGGTTTTCTCTTGTGTTCCATTCCATTTGCTTCTTGGTCAAATACTCAATTAATGTATATACTTATAACTACATTGTCATTCTTTTACTTGTTTTGAATGTTGTTTCATCAAAGATTTTGCTCTTTCCTTCATCGTTCCTGATTTTTTCTTTCTTTAATTTGTTTTGAAAGCTCAAGGACTTACCACATAAACTTGTTTCTTTGACCAGTTAACCAAGCCACACCTGAGGATAGTTTTTCATACCTTTGATGTTCGAAGGGCTCTTCCATCTGCCAAAATGAAGTAATGCTAGCAGTCTGGTTTATATTAGTGTGCTTATAAGATTTCGGAAGAGAAAATTAATATTACGTGTCTTCTCTTTGTTTTCGCATTGCAGGGGACGTGTAAGATGGAATGAGGCTAATATTGGAGAAATTGAAGCAAACAAACCCGTGAGGCAAAAAATTACTGAACCTAAGACTCCGTATCATCCTATGATTGATGATGAAAGTATGTAAAGAAGACCACTTTATTGCATCCTTGTAACTATATTGCACATATCAGAATAAGTATGTATGGATGGGGCTTTCTATAGACACAGAGTGCTAGCAACACACGAATAAATACCTAAGTGCTAGCAACACTTACAGTTGAAATTTCTTAAAAAGTTGGAAATCACGAATGAATACAATTAAACAAGAAGTGTGACTCGAAACTTTGTGATTTACAACATTTTTCTACCAGTAACAAAAAATGTGTACAAAAACTTGTTTTTGAAAATGTGTAGCTAGCCTTTCTCGTAGAAATAATTTTAGCAGGAAACGGGAGATACTTTATTATCTTCAACTCAACTCTACTATTGCTTTTAGTCTTCTGGTAAGTGAGTATTATAATCTTTAGTTTGTCTTCCACTTGATTTGGTTTTGAAATGTTAACACTAATTGTTTAATGCAATTCTGTTATGGAGTGTGTTGAAGATCCTTGTTTGTAGTTTGTTCTCAAGTATACACTTTAGCTCTATTATGTGGGGGCTACTTTACATATGAATAATCTTTTAGGTTCTCCATCCCCTGTTCGAGGAGGCTTTGACGAATGTATTGAAGATGAAAATCACAATGCCAATTCTGAAGAAAATGCTTTCAATACTGCGCTTTGTAGCAGAAAAGGAACTAGACAATCTGATGGGTGGACATCATCTGAGGATGAGGCACAAGAAACTGAAGACGATGAAGGTAATGATAGATAGTCATTTGGCGTTTATAACATTGATCATTACTGCAGATCTCGCACTTATTCATGAGAATTTGTGTCAGTGATCACTTTTTAATAGCCATATTTTATATCTTTTGAGAGATGTAAACAACATCCGTCAAAATTTTGTTCTTAACCAAGCTGATGGTGTTGTATAATTCATGTAGCTGACCGACCTTACCTGGTGTTAGATTCCAACAAATTTTTACAACTACTTCATAACTATTATTTTACCCTTTATTTTTCTTTTATTTTTCGTAAATACAAAATTTTGTTTCTATAATGATTATAATATCCTTAAAAATGGGTTATAGTTTTCAAAAGATTATTTTTCTTAATTTAAATTTGTGTAAGACAGCTACAGAAATGCCTGTACAGTACAGTGAGTTTAGTAAATATTAAGCAAGTTGATTCTAAGTTAGGACTTGGGACAGATCATGGGCAATTTTTTCCATTCTGCATCCTGGGACCAAGAGTCTGGAGTAATCTGAGTAATCTTTTGTACTGGTAGATTAGTTATTCTAATCTGACCTAGTTTATTTTATTCTTAAAACAGATAAAAGTTTGAGTTTTAAAGAGCAGCGAAAGGCCCACTATGATGAATTTCTCAAAGTCAAAGAGCTACAGCAGAAGGCTTCTATTGAGGATGGAAGTGACGAGGATGGTAGCGCTGAGCTTACCAAGGCGGAAGAGGGAAAATGACTCACCTTCTTCAACCAGTAGTACGTGAAGGAGCTGACATTGAGGTTGAAGATTTGTCTTTCATCAATGCCTCCGACAAATAAAAACCTTTCGTTAGCCTTTGTGTATGAGGGGCCGTAAACAACAGAAAGATTTGCTGTATTATTGTGTCTTGTGTGTGTAAAATATCTTTTCTTTTTCCACCCGCTATGTTCATCTGAACTTGCATGCTCCATTTAGATTTTAGACTTTCATGTAATATGCCAAATAGATTTCCTTTTGGCTAAGCAACTCCAAAGATTATGCGAGTGGTCATTTCATAGATGTAAACGCTCCAAACGTGGTATTTATGTAACTAAGGCTGCATGCTTAGATGGATCAAATTGCATTGATTTTTAATTAACCAATTTTGAATATTTTTCACTTTTTAACTAAAAAAGGATAGATTTTTTTATGAATTTTCAATTTTTTTTCTGGCCCTCGGATTTGGATAGAGCACGGATGGTTTGACACGCACACCCATACAAAAGAGGCATAAGTCCCATGGGGGTGAAGAGTGATGGCTTCTGCTTCTAATTCGGGTTCTATCTCCCAAGTGGCTTCAATGGCCACAGAAATCTGCACCCAAATAGCTTCCATATTCTCAAAGCCCACCCATCCGTACCCTTCCCCACTGGAACTTTTAGTCACCGAGCTCGCCTCCGTTGCCTCTCGAAACGGCCGCGTTTTCCTTTACGGGGTAGGCCGCGAGGGCCTCATGCTCAAGGCCCTCTGCATGCGCCTCTTCCACCTGGGCCTCTCGGCCCACTTCATCTTCGACATGACCACTCCCCCCATCGGCGCCGCCGACCTCCTCATCGCCTCCGCCGGCCCCGGTGGCTTCTCCACCGTCGACGCCCTCTGCGCGGTGGCGCGCTCCCACGGCGGAAGGGTGCTGCTCCTTACGGCCCAGCCCGAGACCGGGTCGTGCGTGAAACACGCTAACGTTGTCGCTTACGTGGCAGCTCAGACCATGGCCGACGATGCGGACGTAGCAGGGGAGGCGAAATCTCGACCGTTGCTTCCAATGGGAAGTGTGTACGAAGGGGCGCTGTTTGTTCTGTTTGAGATGGTTGTTTACAAGTTGAGTGAGGCCTTGGGTGAGAGCCCTGAAGCCGTTCGATCTCGCCACACTAATCTTGAATGAAAATTATATCAGCCGCTCGATCATGCCATGTGTTGTGTAATATGAAAAATTGTACGGTGATATAACTGTTTAAACTCTTGTATAATCTGAAAAGTAATTTTTGTTGTGCTAAGCATTTGGTTACTTCACACTGTGATTGTGTTTTGATTGATTACATGTCAAAGAATTTAGATACACGTCATGTTTGATGAATTCTTCAAGAGGTCAACTATGAAGAAAAAAGTGTTACTTTCTTAATGATTAAATCAACCATGCTTAAAAAAACAGCCTTGTTTCTCTTAGATATTTATTTCAATTATTTAACCCTGTACTGGCTTGATAAACTTTTAAAAACAATTATCTATTATTCCAAATTTATTTAAAATAAATAATGAATAACTATTTCTCATGAATTGCTTTACCAAATATACGTTCCTTTCAAAGATCAATAAATGTCGCGTTGTAAACCATATAATTTTGTTGAATTGTTTAAGTCAGTGAAATATAGTTTTTTCTGGCCAAATCATTGTCCTTTCTACTAATTTTATCAATGAAAATTGGTTTGATCAAAGACGTTAATAAAAAACAACTCATCCAATATTTTACATATAACTATTATGTTTGACTCATAACAGAACAAATAGTGTCACTACCATGTTATTACTTAATCTTAATTTATAATGACAAGAATTAAAACTATTAAAGAAAAAATGTTTATAAAGTAAAATCGTTTAAATATTTATTTAAAAACTAAAAATGTAAATTTCTAAAGGATAAATAGTATAATTTATTACATTACATAATTAAAATAATTCATTTATTAAATAAATATTTATGAAAGAAATTCGTAAGCATTTAAATTTAATAATTAGTTTAAATAATAAATTCTATTTTGAAAAATGTTTTTTATGATATTAACTAAACTATTTAAAGAAATTGAAAATATTTTATTTGTATATCAAATTAAAAAAAGTTATGCATAAGAAAACAAAAAAAATTGATTTGATATTAAAAACACACGAAAAACTGTCTTGTCTTATATTTTCTTTGTATGCAGAAATTATTGAATTGAAAAAATTTAAGTGAAAGATAATTAAAAATTCATAATAAATTTGACTCGTGATAATAATAATATTTATTTATATATTAATATATTTAAAAAATAATTATCAAATAATTTTTTAAAGACAATTTAATATTGAAAATAATTAAAATAAAAAATTATATTTCAGAACAAAAATATATTAAAATAAATAATTTAAATTTAAATTATTTAAATATTTTTATTATTATTATATTAATCGTGTAATTTATGTAACTTACTTTTTTTGGTAAATCTTTGTATGATGATAGGAAAGAAAGTTTAGTAACATAATTTTCTCATTTTATGCGTTTTTTATTTTTGAACGTATGAATTTCTACACTTTTTTTTTACCTTTACATCAGTAAATACAAAAAAAAAATGTA
>Ga0209700_102340_pt1 | contig 38651 bp, 26 predicted proteins | sample SiratroredBW_FD_187528 | JGI IMG/M metagenome (GOLD analysis project Ga0209700, IMG submission 187528) | Root nodule microbial communities of legume samples collected from California, USA - Siratro red BW (SPAdes) (version 2) | ecosystem: Host-associated > Plants > Roots > Nodule | place: USA...
ATAAATATAAAAAGAGCATATATATATATATATATATATATATATATATATATATATATATATATATATATATATATATATTAGTGTGTAAAAAGTATAAAAAGAAATTACAAGATATTTAAAAGATCAAAATTACATACTAAACTAATCAATTTTACTAAAAATATTTTTACCGAGGCAAATTATCTCATAAAGAGAACATCAGAAAAAAATAATTTAGAAGAAGAATGACAATACCGCAAATTCTTTATGCCACAAAGTATTTCATCTGTTGTTATCAGACTTTTGCTGTGTTATCATAATTAATTCATCACTCGTATCACGCTTGTTTATGACATTATCTTCCCCATCAACTTCAACCTTGTCTCCAAGATTATATTTCGAGTATGTTCCATTAAACTATGATATTTCCTAAGTAGTTAGAGCATCTTGCCCTTCATCCCATTGCACTTGTACTTAATGCAACTCTTTATTTCCTTGTAAAATAGTTTTGGTTGCTACTATCTCTGTTGAGGTTACCCACTAGCCCAAATTATGCTATCCTTAAAGGTAAGGGAAAGTATTGTTGTGACTGTCTCCCTTGAATTTCTTTAATAGAGAAACGTGGAGTACATTATGTATCTTATCTTCTTTTAGTAACTGTGGTTTATAAGTCATAGGGTTGAGCTTTTTAAGAATTGGAAAAGGGCCAAATATTGCATACCAAGTTTGTGATTCTTTCACAATGCCACAAAATATTGTCTATATGGTTGTAGTTTGACCAAAACTAATTCCCCTTCCTCTAGCTCAACTGCTCTTCTATGCTTCAACAAATAACCTCATATACTACTAAGCTCTATTCATGTTGACCTTGAGTTGCTCCAATAGCTGATCCGTTGTTGTTAACATTTGTTGCAAATTCTGTTCATCTTGGGACACTATTTCATATTTCATTAATGTCAGTGGATCCCTTCCATAAAGAGCCTTATATGAGAACATCTTGATGCTATTATGGAAGGTGGTATTGTACCAATATTAAGCCATGGAAGGATTTAAAACCAACTTTTGGGATTGTCAAAACAATAACATCTTAGGTACATCTCAAGTGTTTTATTCATACCTTCACTTTGGTTATCGTTTTAGTGATGGTAGCTCGAGCTCATAGCTAGAGTGGTGCCTTGAGACTTGAAAAGGTGTTGCCAATTTTTTTTGAAGAATACTCTGTGCCTATCAAAGATAATTTGCTTAGGAAACCCATATAACTTAATCACATGTGAGACAAAATTCTTAGCAACTTGTTTGTTGTTGAAATTATGTTTCAATGGAATGGAATAAAATTAAACAAACTTTGATAGTCGATTAATCACCACCATAATAACTGAGAATCCATGTGACGAAGGCAAAAAAGTAATGAAGTCCATGCAAATTTCATCCCATATTTGAGAAGGTACAAGAAGTGGTTGCAACAACACTGTGTTTTGTTTCACCTTGACTTGTTGATAGATGCTGCAATTTGATGCATACTCTTTAATTTGCTTTTGCATGTTTAGCCAATAAAATGTTGAACAAATTCTCTTTATCGTCTTGTTCTCACAAGCCACCACATCATGGTCTCTTAATACAAGCAACCCAACCTCTTCCCCTCATGCCTATAGTTGCAATCACACCATAGTATACCACCATCCAAAATGGTGCAATGTATGTTCTAGAACCATCAAGCTTAGATTAAAATGTCTCCTAAAGCTTCTGATGTGCAAAACTTAAAGAATGGATTAGAGGTTACATTATTGGCTGAACAGATTAAATATAAGATGTATCAACTGGTATAAACCTTATCCCCCACTACCCCTTCCAACTATCACCTTTTGTACCATTCAACTTGCTCCCATTCAACTACGTATCCCACTAGTTGTATCACCTTCTTAAAATGTTCTCCAAACAATTTAACCTTGTGCGCCTTCACCTAAACCACAACCTCAAACAAAGCAACCTAAAATCCCTACATGCACCTCAACTTCCTATCGAACAAACACTATTTGGAAACCAACATGAACCTCAACCAGAACCATAATAAAACCCTTTACCAAAACATCCACCTTAAATAGAACCACTTGCCCAAATATAACTCCGTACTTCCCTTTAACCTATCACCATCTAATATGACCTCCGACATAATCTATATGACCACACCTTGATAGTCTTTTCACCCCACCTTTTTGTAGTGACACAAAAGGGAGAATGTAAATTAGTTTTACAATCTTTACTTTGATGTATTTTTTTTTTACAGAATACTTATGGAGAGTCTCCTTGTTTACACACACTTATATATTCATAAGTGTTTTCACAACTATGTGTTTGCTTTGTCCTTGCTTTAATATGTTATATTTGTATCTCATGATTATGCTATGATATTACCATCTTATATTCTTATGTGTTTTTTGTCGGAGGTGTAACATGAAAGCCGAAAACGTCTTTGGTAATGGAGTAAAGGTTTGGTTTGTAAGATGGTTCCACTCAAGCTTTAAAGAAGAGCTCTTGGATGAATTCTTGGATGGTTTCTTGATGAATTCCTATATGAACGTGAATTTTAAAGTTTGCAAAAAACTCTAAAATGAAAACAAATAAAGAAAATGCAAGAAACAAAGATAATGCTAGGAATTAGAATAACACCTTCCACCACCCAAATTCATGAGATAAGCAAAATGGTTATTCGTCACTAGTGACATAGCCAACAAGATACGAAAACCCAAGAGAGAAATTCTCCACTTCCTTTTGATGAACTCTGATGCGACATAAATTATAAAGCGTCACTCTAAGATAAGTAAAGGAGAAACACCACTTGAGATATGACACATTCAAGATTTTCAAAAAAATATATTCATCATTCCAAATTTACCAAAATGAGTACAATATGTATCTTTATATAAAATTCATGGTGGAGAAGAATAGACAAACTCATTCCTTCCTTATTTTTATGTCCAAACTAAACATAGAAAAATATAAAAAAAATATATTCATTTTTAATTTTCAGATCCCATCATCCTCCCTTTCTTCAAGAAAATTTGTCTCAAATTTTAGTTGAGCTAATCTCCAAAAATCAAAGTTGCCCTCCACGTGTTCGATAAAATGCTTGAACCGCTCCCTGAATAACACCCAAAAGCTTTGAGTGTACCAAAGCTCTGATACCACCTGAAACGGAATCTCCAAGTCAGAGGTGCAAAACAAAAGCCGAAAACGTCTATGCTAATGGAAGAAAGACTTGAGTTGTAGGATCGTTCCACTCAAGCTTTAAAGAAGAGCTCTTGGATGAATTTTTGGATGGTTTCTTGAAGAATTATTGGATGAACATAACTTCAAAGTTTGCGTAAAAATTCAAAAATGTAAACAAATAAAGAAAATGCAAGAAACAAAAATAATACTAGGAACTAGAACAACACCTTACACCATCCAATTCATGAGATAAGCAAAATGGTGATTCACTACTTGTGACCTAACCCACAAGATAAGAATCAATGCTCGAAATTAGGAAAAAATCTTGCACCACTCAAATTCATGAGATAAGTAAAATGATGAATTGTCACTTGTGAGCTAACTCACAAGATAAGAAACCTCAAGAGAGAAACTCTAAGAAACTCTCCTCCTTTAATGAACCTTGATACGCCACCAAGAGAAGATTTTCAAAAAAACTTATTAATCATTCCAAATCTACCAAAATGAGTACAATAGGTGATAGAATTCATGATGAAAGAGAAATAATCAAACTTATTCCTTTCCTATTTTTATATCCAAAATAAACAAAAAATAAAAGAAAAATTACATTTAGTTTTACTTTTCAGATCACATATTTTTTTCTAGTGCCATATAATATGATATTTATATGACAGTATTATCATATTTTTTTTCACATGCTTTGAAATATCTATGACTAGCTAAATCATCTATTTATAATTTAATGAGCAATCTTTTAATCTGGTTATATTTTCACATATTTTGATAAAATGAGTCAACACATGTTTAAATCTTTTGATAATATGTTTTATTTTGTTGATCAAAGTTACATTATGTTTGTTCTCATTTGTCATTCACACATAAACTTTACAAATCCTAATTTATTTAAGAAATGTTAAAATCAAAGTCTTTGGATAGATGATAATAACATGTTTTTGTTACGACAAGATTAATATTATTTGTCGTTATAAAAGGTAGAAGAAATTGTTAATAGATTCTAAATAATTTACTATTAATCGTCTAATATTCACTGTTTAGTATAATCTTATAAGACTTGATTATCTTAAGTGTCCGAATTATCTAGTACGTAGTTTATGGTTAGGACAAAAGATGCTCTATACCAAATCTTAAATCATCAAACTGTACCTAGTCAAACCTCAAGAAATCTCTACCAAACACATGAAAAAGGCAAAAAAGCCTAAAATAAGTCAAATTATAACATAAGACACCTTCTTTTTTATGGAAATAATTAGATTATTATTATTTACAGAGTTGCCTCGTATATTTCAAAGTAACAATACATGAATATGTTGAGAATGGATATGGTAGTTCGAAAAAAAATCTTACAAAAAAGAAAGATGAAATTCAAACAACACTTTTAAGTGCTTTGAATTTCAATATAAAACTACCAACTACTTCAAAGTTGATACAACAAATAAAAGATCAACAAATCATATAATAACAGTGATATTTCCAAGATCTACAAATAGATGAATTATTCCATGCAAAATAAACTAACAAACTTGATATATTGTATATTGAGCCACTATGTGATTCTTAAGTACAAATACACGAATATTAAATTATCGTATTAAAACTAACTAAAAAAATTTATATTTCAAAGTCCTCCTTTACTATTAAATGCTTTATCTTATATTTTTCAAATTATTGATAATTTAGGTTAAGTATTAAATTTTTTTTAATGGTGAAAGTAACATGTTGAAGAAAGGTCAATCTATAGATTTTTAAAATATAGAAGTAAAATTAAAGCTTTTAAAACTTAATAAACCAAATTGAACAAAAAAAAAAATCAATTAAGCGAAACAAATTTAACCTTAAATTTTATGATAAATAAAAATATAATCCCACTTGAATTTCTGAAATGATACTTTTAGTTTTTCGAAAATATTTCTCTCTTGAGATAACATTTTGTAACGTTCTTTCATTGTGTTAAACTCGACTCTTACTAAAATTTTGTATAGAATTAAAGAAAAAAGCTCGACTATTATTAGTTGTAAGCACCATTAAACTTACGTCTACTTTTGTATTTTTTCTAGGATAGATTTACTTAAGTTAATAAATTTTAGATCGCATAATCTTAGATTTTTTTTTATATAAATCTTTATTATCATGAATTATATTTGTCATCACCAACACATCATTGTACGAATTTAAAAACTAAATAACGAAAAAAGCACAGTTTTATCAATTTTCAATTGAAAATTTGGTCCCTTGGATGTATCAAACTTTAATAATTATTGTATAACATTGAAAATTTGATCACTTGTATGTATTAAACTTAGAAAGAAATTCATATTTCTTTTTACACACAAACTTACTCAGAACAATAGTGACAACCATCTAAATATTAACCTTTATTTTATATACTAATAATTAGTTATTTATTTCCTATCATTATTTAACATTGTCTTTTAATTTTTACTATTGAAAATAATGTATTTTAATTCCTTATTAACTTTATACGTACTACTTTGATCTACAGTCAAATAAAGATTAAATATAAAGGATAAAAGCTTAAAAAGAGGATGTTTTTAAATATATAAATTAAAATGTAAAATTTTTTCAACTACACCCAAATTTCATCTATTTATACACGATATTAAAAGACACTTTTAATCTAAATTTAATGTTTATTAATTTCTTAAACGGGCTCAATTGAACATAAGCGTAAACTTCCCTACCTTTTACAAGGCAACTGCTTTCTGCACACTATAATTTCTCCTTGCTTTAAGAGTAAAAAAATTCATGGATAGAAATTATATAATATAATTTATTTATTTTAAATTTTACACTTTAAATATATTCCAAAATTATAGAATTTAAAAATATATTCTCAATTATATAATTTAGAATATATTTTAAAATTATATAATTCAAAAATTAGTTTTAGATTCTACAATTTATAATACATTTTTCAATTATATAATCTAAAAAATTCAGATCCAATCCAAAACATGCTTCTAAATTACATAATTAAAAACTATATTTTAAATATTATAATTTGAAATATATTTTCAAATTAAGCAATCCAAAAATGCATTATGAAGTATATAATAAAAAATATATCCTAAAAATATATTTTAGATATAAAATCCAAAACACGTTTCTAAATTCTGGAATCCAAAAATATAAAGTACAGATATTTTAGGTTCTTTCAATATCTCACGAAGAAATCATGGCTGTGAAGGAAAAATCAGCCTTTATCAAGTAGCTCTACTTTACAACGATTTTCAAGATATTAATCAAATTAAAAAATGCAAATAATATTGATCAAACTCAATTTCCTTGTATTGCTTCTGGTTAATACTATGAATTCGTTCTCTATATGCTCAATTTGCATATTGGCAATAGTTGACGCATTAAAAACTAAGTTTAAACTAAATGTGCTGAGGTACTACAGTTATCACCAACAAAATCTTAAAATCCAACAAAATTATGTACGTATATCATAAAACTGGTTGTAAATCCTTACCAGCCAACTTACACTCGCCAAAATGGAAAACCCTTGCAAAATCCTTCGATAAGAATTCGTAATGGTAGCTAGAAGCCTCAATTAATCTTTGGTTTTGGTCGCCTTGGTCTCAATACCATATAAAGGCACCCTAGAACAATCACGAAAGCTGGTATAGTTGTCATATCAAACACCACATGTACTTTTCTCTCTCTTGTGCAGTTAATTGGATGAAGAAGGGCAAGAGTCGCATTAACTTGACTAACAAACCTGCATGAGAGATTGTCAGACAAAAAATAACAAATTTCAGAAAAATAAAGTTTAATAGCCTTTGAAGTCGAACATAAAAGAAAAGATAAAGTAGGCCTACATGAAAAACTAGCTTCTAAGCAATGAAGAGAAACATAGAAAATTAGAAACAGTTGAGCTTCCTGCCACATTTCCATCCCCAGGATAAATTTTGTCCAATTAGTGATAAAAAAAAAAAAGGAACGAAGAGCAAGTAGAACAAATTCATGTAATAAAACTAGGACATTTGCTTCCTGCGCCATGTCTGCTCAGTGAAATGTATAAAATGCCCTTGACCTGCACCATATTATTCTGGAAGCGAAAAATCATATTCCAGAAAGCCATATTTGTATTCCATAATAGAATTTTCAGAATACAAATTGTCTTTTGGAACACACTTTTAGGAATGTAATTTTCACTTCTTGAACACCCCCTTCTTTCCAAATTGATTTTCCGTAACATATATCACAATTTTGAAAAATTTATTCCATAATTCTAACTAAAACACCTTTCAAATTATGTTACTGTTAGTGAATGTGGGACTGCTCAGCAGATGTGAGAGCTATATTAAAGGGATTTCTCTGCTAAGCAAGCAGAGAGAAAGGTTAGAGCATTGAATATCTGATGTTCTTTTCTTTGTTGTTATGGATTTATATATTTTGGTTTTCTTTTGGAGGTACACATCTCGTGTGCTCTCTTATAACTATGTTGTTTTCAGTAAAATGCTTATTGCAGAATAGTGCCCAACCTTTTGCATGCATCCTCCAAGGTGTTTAGTAGCCTCAATGCATCAACATAACGCAATTCTCCAGTGACAGTTGATACCTGAAGAATATAACATTCATAACACAATTATGGAATTTAAGAATAAGATTGCAAATTTAATAGAAGCTACAAATAACTATCACTCACCCTTTTCCAAAGGCTAACAACAAAATTGTACTTGTTTACAAGCTCAAGCTCCTGGGAGTGGAAGATCCTGAATGTTTTTTCAGCTTTATTTTGTTAAGAATTCACATTAACCCATATTGTGTCCCAAGAAAAACATTGGCCCTAAAATACTCCTGAAAAGCAAAGGGCAGGTTCGGGTTCACATGGTTTAATTTGATAATATATGCTTCAATATTTTTTTTCACACACAAGGCAAATGCAATGGTACATTAACTACATGAAATACACACTTAACTCTTCAAGATACATAAAATATTTTCCCCCTTATTGTTTTACGAGGTTGAGTTCAAAGTCGTCCAAAACCTATCCTAGTCAAGTTTGTAGGGTTTTGTGTCACCTGTTATTGGGTTCGTCCAGTCCCATGAGATATCCAATCCTCCGCGTAAAAGGATGTGTTGCTAAGAAACCAATCAATGAATAGATACAGCTATCACACCAAGGAAAATGCTGCTCAACCAGAATTATTTTGCATGCTTATTGACTTATGAATCACTCTTAAAAGAGTAGAAAAAGTAACTAGTTGAACCCATAATCACAGAAGGCTTTTCATATGATGATTGACAGTTAGCTAATAATCCCATGAGCTTAGGTTTTACACTAAGTTTCAAAAGTAATTATAAATTAATCTCACTTTAAATTCAACACGGTATATCAATTAAGATATTCTGTTCCATCTTCCTCTTAAATTCAACATGGTATCAAAAGTAGTACCCATACACGAACCTATCCCGATCACAGTTCCACTGCCATGTTCCTAAAACATAGAATTGTTCTTGATTTCTAGAAACAATTTTTCCCCTCTAATTTGGTAGTTTTCATTTTTCATTTCTTCTCTCTAGTCACTTGATCTTGCACAAAGTCTTGCTCCCATATTTTTCTCGCTTGTCTCGTCCATCGTTGATATTCTCTGATGACCTTCTCATTGCAAGTGACAGTTTCAGCCAACTTTCTAACTTTCAGCAATCTTTTCTGTAGTTTTTCTGGAGATCTCAAATGTTACCTCCAGCTATTTTACAATATACTGTGTCAAAACTCCAGCTTCATTAAATATGCGGTTGTCAATCTCCAGCTACTATTGGAGTTCAGTGGTCTTTTCTAGTCTAATCAAGCCCCATGTCTTTTCAACTGAGTTTAGTGGATCCCATACTAGTTAGACAGGTTTATTTGTATCAAGAAGAAAGCTAAGCAAATTTTAGCTAGAAGGGAGTGTTAAAATAATGTGCAGTTCATATATCACACTTTGAAGCAGTTCATGCATCACATGTTAACCACATTTAGTCTTTAATAAGAATGGGATTTTGTGATGTGGCTTCCATGCACTCTATTTGCCTAGGAAATACTACCTGCTTAGTTTATTACTCTGTCTGTCTATATATATATATATATGTATATGTTTAATATCTCATTTTTGTCTCATTTTGGGATGAAAATGTTGATAAAGGAATAAGTCTTTAGAAAGGAAAGATAAAAGAAACTGCAGAAATAGAGGATATGCACATTTTAATAATGATCTCATTGATGCTTTTAGAAACAGTAATTTTTCTATCACTAAATGGCTGCAATGCTACACAATAAGGATACTGGTACGTTCCATTAGCAGAAGATGAATGGCAGAATTAACCAGTTGTATTGATTCTTCAAGGGTAGTGATGACATAGCTCCGAGCAATTGAATCAGACTGGAACTGTGAGATGTGCCAACCTTGTGATGTAATGGAGAAAGGGTTGCATCCTACTGACCATAACCAGTCCTGTCATATGCAGAGATAAATCTTACAATATGGTGGTTCAAGTACACTTAAAAACGAAGTTATATTTTTGAATATGGACATTGACTGTTCTAGGAACTTGGGACACAGTTCACACATGCTAATCTCTAAATGAGTATGTATATTGTTGACAAAGGCATTAAGCATCTACAACCAGGACAAACTGAAAAAGTGGTCTAGCGTCCTCCTGGTTCTTTTGCTACATACATCACTTTTTGTATTTTGTGGGATTTTGGGAGAGTTGCAAGGTGTGGGTATGGTAAAAATTAACTGAATTGTTGCATTTTAAGGGCTTAGGTAGGTATAACCAAAGAAGAGTATTATAGTCCCATACAATGCACAAGAACTGAACCTCAACAAACGAAAGATATCTGGATTCAGTAAGACCTAAAACACTAAATGCATCAAAGAAATAGATTAGACTCCAAATATTGGACATAAAATGTACCTCAATTGCGGTCTCATGGGCCTGACCATAGACAAGATGAAGGGGAAGCAAACCAGCAAGATGCTCAGCAGTGGCAGCAACTGCAGCTTTTATAGGCTGCCTTTGTTGTCCATATAAAGGATGAAATTATAAAAGAACTCATGAGTAGAATTTTGTACAATAAATAAAGGTACTATCGCAATTGTTCAATATAAATTTCTATAGAAGTTCAGCTCTTCCACTTCCCCGGTGAAATAAAAAAAATAGGAAAAATATTGAAAATGTAAGGCCTACAATCAACAAATTTCCCCCAAATGCACGATACATTGCTTAGTATCCTGATTTCTGGGTCCATCATCAACAAATTCCCCCAAAAGGAACTTTTTTTAAAAATTGCTTTGCAAGAAAGATAAATAAGCAATTTTAGAAAGTTGGAAGATAGGTTTCTGAATCTTACCTCAGGTCCAGTAGAAGTGCATGCCCATTACAATGTAGATGGCTTTCCCAAGAGGAGGGCTCTGACTGAACGACAATAATCATGTCAGACAGTGCTTTTGCCTGAAAATATTTGTCTAGTAAAAGTGGTTCACTGTAGATGAACCAAAAGATTGGAACCTCGAGCACCGACCTGGAATGTGCATGCCTACCTACACCATTCATAAATATTAATATATTTGTCAATAGCCAGACTATCAAGAATAAAAGAAAACTTTATTTAAAACTTATACCAAAATGTAAGTGAAGAGAAGAAAATAACTCATGTCATCAAATGACGTCCAACCACAATAGGCAACCCCTACACGCTAGACGCAGAAAGAAGTCCTGTAAATCCCTACTATTTCACACTTCTACATATCTTAATTTTTTCTGTTTGACATCCAAGTTTTGATGATAAAAAAACAAGCGAATTTAAGCGTGTCTAATATATTTATCCAGTATGCAACAAACTTATCATGACCAAGAGCAACTGTTTCTTATAAGATATAGGTTATGATTAAAGCACAAAAGACAAGTACACTAGGCCACGGTAAAACCAGAAGAATAGATTTAAGATGACACTACAAGTAACAGGAAGTGTCCGACAATCATGTCACCTATAGATGACCATATTTCTTGTGGTATGAGATATGAGTCAAGAAGAATGGAAGTTAGAGAGCTGAGCAGGAAAAACCTTCCATCATGAAGCGTCAAAGCATGCAAGATAGAGAAGCAAGAAGTTCAAGAGAAGTTGCTCAAGAGTATTCTAGGCGTTATTTGTGCTGAGCATATTATGATGGCCCTAATACTATGCTGCCCCAGTTTATTCTACAGCAGCTGCACAAACCCAATTCATTATACACAGTCCACGACAGACTTTTGGTCACTTGGTAAAGCAAAACACTGTGAACTTGAAGGTCTAAGCTATAAAGAGTTGAAGACACACGCAAACTAATGTAATATTTAGGATTTATTTTACATTCATCCCAAATAAGGTATGCCACACTTGCTATTCAGCAATTGAGGAATAATGTCAAGCATCTTATATAATGTGCGCAAAGGTTGTCTCAAACTCATCACTATTTCTCACTCATTATTTAATTGAATAAAGATTTCACAATATACTTCTACCAAATTCGCTTATATGAAGTTCTAACACGCCAACAAAGTTATGCTTCCATGCTTCTGACGCACACAAACACATGCCGGAGGAGTGAGACGTGGTGTCGGACACAAACTTGGGCCAGACGTGGCTTTGTTCTTGGATGCACGGAGAAGACACCGAATAAAAAATCATGTGAATCAGAATAAAAAATCACACGAATCAAAATAAAAAATAAATAGCGAATCATAATAAAAAATCAAATGCAAATGTTAAAAGAAAATACTCATTCCTTAATGATTCACATAATCACTGTATAAATTATTCAAGAATTCCACAAATTAGAGAAAGAATCAGAGAAAGAAATCAGAAAAAAAAAAAAAAAATGAAGAAAAAGATGAAAAAAAAAAAAAAAAAAAAAAAAAAAAAAAAAAAAAATGAAGAAAAAGATGAAAGGGAAGACGTTGAAAAGATCTGGAAACAAAAAAAGAAAAGGGAGGAAGATGGAATAGCGAAGAAAGACAAAAGAGCCTAGAAGAAGAGGTAAGTAATTTTTAAACAATTTTTTAATTATTTTATTTATACACGTTTTACAATGATTTTTAATAATTTATTATTTACCAAATTGTGTTTAAATGATATTGGGAGTAGTAGATGACTTCCTACTTCCCGAAGATCCATAAATGACGGCCATCTGTAGTGCTCCCAAATTATTACCACTCTTAACTTAAAGTCTGAATAATATTTTTTTATTTAATCTATGTTTTTTCAATTTAAATTTAAATATACCTGTTATATAATTATGTTATATTTTGTTTTTTCTATAATTTGAATAGTATATTTTTATTTATTTTATTATCAAATTACAAACATGAAATTATACCTTTTTTATAGAATCTATTTTTTAAATGATAAATTAAAACCTAATTATAACTTATTTTTTTTATATTACAAATTATATTAGTACATTTTAATAAATTCATAATTATATATATTATTGGAAATCCTCAATAAACTAGAGATAAGACATTTTAAATAGTATATAAACGAGTGCTAAAGTCAAGTTAGGCTTAAATCTACTTCTTAAGATGATATCAAAACTATTTCAGAGTCTATCCTAGCAAGGTTGTTGGACTTAATGAACCACCCGCTATCGAACTACCCTTAAATATATAATCCCACACACAAGTTCAGCAGTCTTGACATGAGATGTGTTGAATATCCCACATCGACTAAAGATAAGGTCTTTTCAATAGTATATAAGTGAATGTAAGCTTTATTTTACAAGTCGGTTTTGTAAAATTGGGTTAGTGATAACAATTGTTTGATCCATATTTTCTTGGTCTAATTGCATTTTATAAGTATTATTTTTGTTCTTATTTTTAGCTTTCTATAAAAATTTGAGTTTTTCATAGAATTTATATATTTTGGTGAATACCACATTAATTTTTTATTTTTTGATAGATATATTTTTTAATAGATTTCTATTTTCTTATACTTTCCAGGTTATAAACAAAGTAAAAAAGGAAGAAAAAAAAAATATGAAGTTTGATGGAAAGAGAGTGTTGGACAGAAAGCACACTATTGGAAAGATTTAAGGGCATTTTCATCAAAGGAATTTTGAGAAATTAGAACGACAATTTTGGAATTGTGCAGAGTATTACTTTGGCACGTGCATTACCTAGATTTAGAAACTTCAATTTGTATAGGATATAAAAGCAAAACAGAGGATGATCTTGATTACTTTTAGTATTTACAATTTCATTGTTTTATTTTTTGGATTTTCGTTTTTTTTTTTTTTTCCTTCTCTCAATCAATAACCCAGTGCAAAATTGGGGGTTCAATTTCTTCATCTTATTTCTCGGTGCCTCTTCCATTTTTGTTCTATGTTTTTGATTGCTCTTCTCTACAGTTCATTCTTCTTGAATTCAGTTTATTTGCTTATCTGTACCCATGATTCTTACTTTCATTTCAGCTTTTGCATTTTAAATTTTCGTTCAGTATGAATGTTACTTTCTAGGTTTTCCAACTTTTGTTTTCTGTTCATTCGCTTTTGATTTCATGGATTAATGGACATATGTTCTAGTAGTTGGATAAAGTGTATGGAAAATTTTCAGAGATATTTTAGTTAGTTGGTTTTCGGTTTTCAGTTTCAAATAAAAAAGACGATTGGTGGTTCTTGTTCTTTTGAGTTTCTTTTCTGCATTTTTTTTTTTGATCTATGTTCTTGGTTCCTTTCTTTTCTTTGTTTTCTTGTGATTATTGATGTATTCTTTTATTCATTTTCCAATTTTTCAGTGTGTAAGAAAGTGTATGACTTCCTTTATGAATTTGGTTTAATTTCATTTTACACTTGTTAATTTCCACTTTTCAAATTTGAGAACTGTAACTATGAACTGAGGAAGTTGCCATGGAAGTCAAGTCAATGAGGAAGAACCATACATGGACACTTGTTGATCTACCAATAAACTGATAGGTGGTGGAATGCAAGTCAAGGAGAGAATACCAGGTGTGAGTTCAATGCTAAACTAGTGTAGAAAGGTTTTAAAGTTGACTATAATGAGAAGGAAACGAGTTGGTAGCCTCATGTATGGGATGGTTTTTATTAAACCGGATCTTACTCATGTTGTTAGTGTTGTTAGCAAGTACACGACAGATCCTGGACAAGCTTACTAGGACACTTTAATGATGAGATATCAAAGAGGAACAATATCGTTTGGTCTGGCGTGTAGATGGTCTACCCCAGACAGAGTTGCTATAGAAGGGTATATGGACACCAATTATGAAAGAAACGTTCATAACAGGAAGTCACTTTTTAGGTTTTCTTTATGTTGTTTGGTATTGCGAGTTGCAGGAATTCTAATCTACAAGCAATAATGACTTTATCTACTACTCAAGCAAAGTATATCGAACTCACACAAGGGGAAAATGAGGCAATGTGGTGGATGATTGGAAAACTGGGTATTGTACAAGACAACATAACTATTTACTGTGATAGTCAAAGCACCACACATTTAGCTAATCATCCGATTTACCTTGAGAGAACAAAACACAGACATCATAACACATTTAGTGAGAGACATTATTAAACTGTCTGGAGCTCGTTAATTTTTCATTTGAGGAAAATGGAAGTTGAAGCTGGAAGGTCTTCCATGAATAGGAGTCAAGATGGAGAATTGTGATGGCTCTAAATCATGTACAAGAGCTTAGTCTAACAGTTAGGTCATATGATATGAAGAAGAAGAAGAACATCCACTACATTTCATTTAGTAGTGTTAGACTGTCTAGTAGTGTTAAATTGTTTAGTGCAGGTTGTCTTATTGGTTTTGTTTTTGAATGGTCTTCTTTTACTCCTTTGGAGCCTTATGGACTTAGCAAATACACTGAGTGGTTGAGAATTCTTTGTGTATAGACCTTCTGTTATCAATAAAGTGTTTTCTTCAATCTTATTCTTGTTTTTTCTTGCTTTGTTATTGTTAAGAACCCAACATATTCAAATGGCATTATGAAACATGACTTAAGGATATAAGGATGACCTTTAAGAGAACCATGTTTATTCAGCCTTTGCAGTTGATATTGCAGAATAGAAGAATCAAGATAAGTTCGAACTGTCTTTCGGTATGTTCCATTGATAAGCAGTAAAGGTACGGCAGCTGCTCGTCGTGCAACTGCAAAGGCCATTGCTAAGGCAGGATCCTCCGACAAAGGCAACCTAAAGTCATAGTTATGTACAATTTTATAGAAACGTGATAAGTCAGACACACAACATTGTGTTAAGAAAACATTTCAGCAACCAAATACCAAATTGAAGTAGCGTAAGGAAAGGGTAGAATTAATTAATGACATACATGTGCTGACTGAAAACTGGTTTCTGAGAAGGAACTATAAGTGAGGAAAGGCTGTCCTTTATAGCATTCATATCCACAGGAAGCTGTTTATTGTGCCTAACTTTCTGCAAAAGATAATACAAGGGCAGCATCAATATTCCACTGTTGTAAGCCTTTTCAAATATTCGAACAGACATCTTACCTCCTGTGTCACGAAAAACAACTGAAAGGATATCTTCTCATAATAATGGAAGGCACCATCAGCAACAGAAGGTGAAACAATATGTCTCATAGATCCCCACAATGTCGCACCTAGATGTGCAAGAAAAGAATCACGTGCAACTGTGTAATTTTGGGACTCCTGCAAAGGGGTAAATCCTTGAATGAAGAGATCCAACAAGAAATTTAAACCACAAAAATTGTGGGCATACAATTCATTATAGTAATGCACCAACAAAGATCAACTGGCTGACCTCATGTCTGTCACTGAATAGATTCCAGCTCTCCATCCGCTTCAAAGCTTCTATGGCCTTTTTCTTATGGCTTTCATCATATTCTTCACCATCAAATGACTGTAGCTCATTTCTCAAATCCCGCATCCTCACATCAAGTTCTGAAATTATCGTATGTTACAAGCTGTACGAAAAACTATAATAAAAGTCATGTAGATTTAAAACCTACATAAACTGAGCTGTGAAATCTACAACAATTGATGGTTAGAAAGAAAAATAAAGCAAAACAGAACCGCATACAAATAAAAGCTTGATGAGAACATCTCACTAGCAGAGAAGCACAGATACTTCAAATGATTACCATGCCAAAGAAATTGACTAGCAGAATATTTGTTATTATTTTGGTGTAGATTGCAGAATGTTACAGAATATTTGCTATTATTGGAGCAGATTTACAGGTAAACAATTTCTGCATGATTGTACAGCTATATTTATCCAATTATCTAGATTAGTTAGCCCAGCTGAACGATAGCTTTTATTGCAGAATAGTCAGCTTCAAGGCTAATGGAAAATTCTCCAGAGAACATCCAATTACACACTGTTTCGATATGCATTTTTTCTAAGTCTAATATGGTATGAGACCAGGTTGTAATCCTATCCTAGTTCAGTCCAAAATTCCGAGCCTTCAGGTTTTGCAAGACTCTCCTTGTTTACCACCTCTCTTGTATGATTTTCTCATGATTTTTTCTCTCAACTTCGTGTTTAGTGAAAAGTATGATAGTGCCTTGATGGCAAGAGTTAATCAACCTGGGTTATTCAGTTCCAGATATTGGTCAAGTTGATGGCACCATCCTAATACAAAATCAGCAGGACGAACATGCCCAGTGGAAAGTCAAAGACGCTCAAGACATGGATCTATCACAGTCTTCGATGATCCTAATATTGTCCTCAATCTCAGACGTTTCAATATTGTAGCAAAGGTGTGGGCCTATATAAAGAAATATAGCCACAATACTACTGCTAGAAAGTTCCAACTGGAACACGAAGTCACCATATTACAACAGGATTGAATTCTATTCTCATTCATGAATCTTTGGCCCAAAATCACTGACATTGCATATGAAGATTTATCAAATGACAGTCATAGTACGGTGCCCCATGTTCATCAAAAATACTAAAAAGATCAAGTTCTTTTGAAACTGAGATTCGAGTTTGAGGGTGCTCGGTTCAATCTCATGACTAGAGCTCTACCCCATCATGGAATGCATGCCTCAATGAGCTTCCTGAAGAATGTCTCCTAACTCAAACATCCATGGAACAACAAAAATTTGTCTCTCTTCCAGAAGCATATGCTGCACAAGGAAAGCCTAAATGACAATACCTAAGTGCAGTCTAATGTTTTTGTTGCCAAAAATTTGGACATTGTGCTTCACATTGTCCTAAAAAGTTCTATAGTTACTGCAAAAAAGATGGTCACATCACATCATTAAAGAATGTCCCGTAAGACCACCAAGAAAAACAGCAGCAGCCTTTACTGCTGCAACTGGTCCTTCTACTGCTACTAGTTCTGCAAATCAGAATGCTTCTACCGCTGTGAAACACTTCGACCCCCAAAACAGTCAAAAAAAGGATAACTTCGGCATCTTTTGCTTTAGGATCTTCAGGAAAAGTTTTACTTCATGTAAACCCTGGTATTTTAACTTCAGTACATCCAATCAAATGACCAACAATGTTGATAGCCTTAAAAATGTCATGAGATATTTTAGTAATCTTCAAATTCATACAGTTGATAGGAAAAATATACCGATCACAACTATCGGTGACATTTCCTCCTATTTAACTAATTCCTTTGTTTCCCCTGGTCTCACTAGTAACCTTATTTCTGTTGCTGATACAGTAAGTTGACAATGATTGCCCAGTTGCATTCTCAAAATCTAGTTGTCTAGTGCGTGATCAACAATTACGGAAGATGATCAAGAGACAACCCAAATTTGAACATCCTTTACCTCTCTATCTTTCTCAACCTCACTGTTCTTTCCTGCCTTTTGTATCTTAAAATTCAGCCATTGTTAATTTACAGCATACACATCTTGGCCACCCAATATAAAGTTTTACGAGGACCTAGAATTGATTATATTTGTAACAAGCTTGATACATATGATTTATATGCACCAGCTTGAGAGGGAGTGTTCAATGTAACAGGCTTAGTCCATATTTTGTCATTCCATTACTATTTTTAACTATAAATAAACAACCTTACGTGTATTTTACACGAAGGAGATTAATCCATATTTACTGTTTCCTTTATTTTAATAAAAGTAAATCATTTTTTACCGAAATAAAAATGGGAATTAAAAAAAGTTAAAGTTCAATTTAGAAATTTAAAGGCGAAAAGCTACATAGTGAGATTACCTTCACAAAGAGCAAGCTTAACTTTCCTCCCTTTGCAATGCTTAAAAGCAAAAAGCTCATATATATCAATCTCGGCTAAAAGAATATCAATGGCCTGGTGTTCCTTCTGCAAAATTAAAAGTAACAATTGACACACTTATAGAAAAATGAGTGAGGAAAGAAGGGACATTTACTAAATATATTGGATGCCTAAAATCCTCCCAACATGCTTATCACATTCCAATGATATCAAAGTCTACAAACACTACATAAAATTCCTGTCAACTTGAAAGAAACCTAGAATAGAAATGTTTGTTTCTATTACAATTTGTTCCACATCCTCAATCATTTCGGTTGCTTTTCATTTTTTCATTTGTTTTCGATATTGACAATGTATGAGGTAGAAATTATCACAAGTATTTACAATTTACTACAACTCGGAAACCTCATTCTTAAAGAACCACATGGAGTATGCAATATATTGCTAGATCAGACACATTTTACATACATCACCAAATACAGCAAATTTCTCCTGAATAGCATCTTGCAATCGGTCTTCAGCTTCTTCTTCTGAAATTTCTGCAATCAGCAAAGCAAACGGATCAAAATAGCCAGAAATATAACATGGCATCAAAAGTTAAGCCACGCACTATGGGAAGAATAAATAAGATTCAACTTTACAAGTCAACATAATATATCAGAGGTTTCCAGTATTTTTCTTATTCTTCGTCACACTGGAAAACAGACCCAAGGTTCTTAAAGCTTAGGAACCCCTCATTTTACAAGCAATTTTATAAGAATAATTTGTCCCAAATTTAATATTAGGATCCTATGGAGCTTTTATTGGACCAACAATATTAACTGCCCACCAAACCCAATAGTGTTAACTGCGTGTGAGGGTCTTTTGGGAACAAACAGTAAATTTCCAACAGTGGTATATTTGAACTGCACATAGTACAATGCAATCATCCTTTATAAAATGCTACTTCAAATCACTAATACTCATTCACAAAAAGAGCTTTCCCCAAGGATCCTCTCTACTGTTGTAATCAATTGAAATCTCTCAAACATTAGGTAGAATAGAATGATTTTATTGCTAAAAATTCGGCAGATATAGATACAAGATTAGAAGACTAATTAAGGAAATATAATAATAGCACTAATGTAATCAGATTGCTATGATGCAGGATTATAATTAGATTCCTATGATTCAGGAATACTCCTGTTATACACTTTAATTACAATATGCTAAATATGGAAGTAATTGTTGTAAATAGCAGACTATTGAGATAAAAAAATATTCTCAATATCTCCATAGTAATTAGGAAAGAAAATGTCTTTATAATTTTTTTATTTATTTTAGCATGTTTTTTATTTCCTTTTTTAAAGGTTTTGGTTATCACAAATAGAGATGAGGTGAATTTAATTGGGGTGATTGATATCAATTAAATAACTCTTCATTTTCTTACATAGTTCAAGTTGGTATCAAAGCTCTTAAGCTTGGGAGCCTATTTCTGCTAACTTGTTAACCGTTGTCACCATTGTTGTTGAGGTTAGTGGTCGGTCAGAAAGGTACGTCCCACACCTGCCCAGACAAGGTCTTCAGGACCTCTTGAGCACCAACGGGTGGCAAATCAGTTGACCCTGATTTGGTTCTGTTGCCAAATAGGTCTTTTTTTGTTACGAATCAAAGCTATAGGGGATGGATCTTTATTATCTCTTTCTTTTTGTGTTTTTCAATGTCCAATATGAAAGCTTTTAAAGAGACACTTGATCATTTGAAAACAATGATTGAATCAAGGACAAAGTCATGTAGATTGAATACCCCACCATGAAAAATAAGATAGGTAATAGTACATTCAATACTATTGGCCCTTTGTCTTAGGGTGTTTAGATTATTGATTTAGGAGCTACTGATCACATGACTCCTTTTCCTAAACTTTTCAATTCGTATGTAAAAGTGATATGAAAACATCTCATTACAATTGCAAATTGTGATAGTGCATCCGTATGCAGATCGGGGATATAACCTTAGGATCATCTATTGTATTAAAGGATGTTTTATATGTCCCACAACCGATTAATAGTCTTATATTTATACATAAGCTTACCAAAGATTTCAATTATTAAGTAAACTTTTTCACTTCTTATTGTGTATTTCAAGTACTTGCCACGAGGAAAGCGATTTTAATTGCTAAGGTGCAGAGTGGGTTGTATCTATTGCAATCCAAGGACCAAAACAACAAAGTTCATAAGTCAACAAGCAACATCAGAAACATGAGTAAATTCCCAAATATGGCTTCATAAAAGACTTGAGCATCCCTCCTTCAACCATATAAGCTCGAAGCCTTTCAAACTTTTGTTAATTTTTTTGTCTTGTCCAAAATCAATTTGAAAAAATATCAAAAGAATTAGGTTTGACAATGATCCTGAATAAGTGAATCACAAATTCTCCAAATTTTTGTGTGGTACTGTTCATGAACTAACATGTGTTAACACTCCACAACAAAGGAGTTGTAGAAAAGAAAACTTGTCATCTTCTAGAAGTAGCTAGAACCCTCCTTTACCAGATGTCTATTCCTAAAAACCTATTGGGGAGATGTTGTGTTAAATGCTACATACCTCATCAACTAGTTACCCACTCATACCTCAAATAATGTTAGTCCTATTAAGTCTATTTTGTCCTTTATTTCTTCAATGTCAAGTCTACCTTGTCGAGTATTTGGATGTTCAATTTTTGTTCACTTTCATACTCCGATCGCAGTAAATTAGATCCTAGAGCACTTAAATATATATTTATTGGTATCCTCCTAAAAAAAAGGGTACAATTGTTATCATCCTGAGAATTGTCGTGTTAATATCAACATGCATGTCACCTTTAATGAAGTAGAATCTTATTTTGTCAACTTTACGCTTCAAGGGAAGAAAACACTTGAATTGGACGATCCCTCCTTTCTGTCATTACCATATTTATCTTTATAGAATGCTCAAGATCTAAGAAATGATGCCACCACAAATGGGATCGAATGAACCTATAATAAGGAAGAAGATAAATTCTTTGGCAAAAAAATATCAAAGACACCCACTTTGACTCCAGAGCACGAAGCAATGCCTGACTTAGAGGTGAGGATCCCTCAAGGCAACAATGAGGATATAAGTATCACTCAGGACATACCCATTGTGTTGAGAGAGGGAAAAAGATAGTGTTTTAAATATCCTATTTCGCAATGTCTTTATCAATGATCCTTCTAAAAGACATTGAAGTTTTATTGTTGTAATTGATGTCAACAAAATTCCTACCTTAATCTAAGAAGTGAACATTAGACTCGAGCTATGAGAGAAGAGATGTATGCACTAGAAAGAAACTCAACATGGGAGATTGTTGACAAACCAAGAGACAAAAGGACAAAAGAATGCAAAATGATATTTACAAAACATAAGGCAGATAGGTCAAGAAACCGATATAAAGTTAGATTGGTTACAAAACGGTATTACTCAAACTTATGGAATTGACTATGAGGAGACTGTTTCTCCTATAGCAAAGATGAATACCATTCGAATTGTTCTTGCTCTAGCAGCTCATTTTGGATGGAAATTACACTAGTTAGATGTGAAGAATGCCTTTCTTTGTGAAAATTTAGAAAAGTTGTATATGGAGATTCCTCTCGGATTTGAAACTCATGATGGAAGGAATAAGGTATACCTCCTGAAGAAGGTCTTATATGGTCTTAAACAATCATGAAGAGCATAATTTGGAAGATTTACCAAAAGCAATGATTTCCTTAGGATATAAGCACAATCAAAGAGATCATACTTTGTTCATAAACCACTCAGTTACAGATCACTTACAGTATTGTTGGTTTGTGTGGATAACATGATTATTGTAGGAAATGATGAAACAAAGGAATTGGCTTTAAAAGAAAAATTGGCAGCCCAATTCAAAATGAAAGAATTGGGAACACTTACTTATTTCCTTGGACAAGAGGTTTGTTAAACAAAAAGAAAAAAAAAAATCATCTCCCCAAAAAAATGTGTACTTGATCTCTTTAAAGAAAGATGTGAGTTTGATGTAGAAGCTCAAGAGTTTCTATTGAACAAAATCATAAAATTGGAAGAGGAGAGAGCTATGTTATAGAAAAAACCAAATATCAGATACTAGTAGGAAAACTTATTTATTTTTCTTAGAAAACAAGACATTGCTTAAGAAGTTAGCGTAGTAAGTCAATTTATGCATGAGTAAAGAGGAAGACATATGCAAGCAGTTGACAAAATTCTTCAGTACTAGAAGTCAAGCCCAAGAAATGGATTATTCTTTAGGAAAGGAGACGTTTTGACCTTGAAGATATATATTGAAGCAGACTATGCAAGTTCTATTACAAACAGAAAATCTACATTAGTGTTATCGATATCAGATAATGGAATATATTAGAAACCTAAAAAATCCGTTATAAAATTATAACGAAACTTATAATGGATTATAATGGAAACCTTGCAGTCAAAACAAATATAGAACATATACATATAATGCAATATATATTCATATAGGTAATTTTTAAAAAGTATAAAAATATAATTGTAGTTGTGAACGCAAAAGTGGCGGTGGGTAGCGGTAAGCAGCAATGAGCAATGTTGATTGGGCTGTTGTTAGGTTAAATGAATGTTGAAGCCTAATTTGAATTGGATCGGGTAGATCCAATTTCTTAAAATCCTTAAAACCAAAAGAGGAGTTACAACACATAATAAGGTTTTTAGCAGTCGCTGCCTCCTTACTTACATCGCCACGTAGCTTCAAGTTCCAATCATGCACCACTGCACAGCTTCATTCTTTGATCGTCATGTCACTGTCGTCGCTGCACCCATTAGGGTTTCTCTCCACCTTCGCCACTTCTGTTCAGTGGTTACATCCCGTGATTCAAAAAGCAGCTGCCATGAGAAACCCACATCGCCACTGTCATGTGGTGATGGCAAGCCGTAGACCCACCCCTAATTTTCGCCATGTGGTGATACCCAATTTTTGATAACACTGATCTACATCTGAGTATTGTATGGTTCTTGGAGAAAGTCTAGTGACTTGGAGAAGAAAAAAACTAGATAGAGTATCATGTTCTGGTGCACAGAGTCTTTGCCCAAGGTGAGTAAAGGACTCTAGATGAAGATCATACTTGATGAACATAAAAATAAAGGTCGACGTCTCTATGTAATTGTATTGTGATAAAAAGTCAACCATGAACATCTCCTATAATCCAGTCCAACATGATAGAAGTAAACATATTAAAATTAACAAGCACTTCATTAAGGACAATTTGGACAGAGGCCTAGTAGTTAAAACTTATATCCCTTCCAGATTTCAGAGAGCAGACATTTTCACTAAAGGGCTTCCCAGGAGAGATTCCAAGATCTTGTAGGCAAGTTGAGAATGATAGATATTTATTTACCATCCTGAGGGGGATTGTTGTAAATAGCAGAATATTAGGATAAAAAATATTCTCAATATCTCCATAGTAATTAGGGAAAAAAATACCTTTAGAATCTTCCTGTTCATTTCAGCATGTTTTTATTTTCTTTTCTAAAGGTTTTGTTATTACAAATAAAGATGATTAAAATGTAATTGGTGTAATTGATATCAATAAAATAATTCCATATTATCTTACATAATTCAAGTGTAATAAAATGTGATTGTTGATACTTCTCCTCAAGTTGGTGAATATTTATTTTTCATTCCCAGCTTAGAATCAATCCTCTCAAAATTGTTGCTTTGTTAGCCGGTCTACAAGGTCTTCTTGTGGGAAGACATGGAATGCAGATTTGCCCATTGTTTAATTTTTCTTTGATAAAATTCGAGTCAATTTCAATGTGTTTGATTCTATCTTGTCGCACTGGATTATGTGCTATGCTAATAGCATATTTGTTAACACAGTAAAGTCTCATTGGTTCATCCAGCTTTATCCTTGAATCTTCCAAGATGATCTTCAACCATACTAGTTCACAGATCCCTTGTGGCACTGCCCTGAACTTTGCTTCAGCACTGGATCTTGTTACCACATTTTGTTTTTTACTCTTCCAAGTTACAAGATCCCACGAACGAAAGTACAATATTCAGCTATTGATCTTCTATCCACAATCAACCTAGTCAGCGTCTGTATATACTTCAAGATTTACAAGAACTCCTTGCCTGGGATCCGTTCAAATATTACACAATTCTTAGTGCATCCCGTAAATGAACCTCCCTTGGTTGGTGCATGAACTGACTGACTACACTCATTGCAAATGCCACATTAGGTGTAGTGTGAGAGAAATATGAGTCTGCCAAATAACCTCTGGTAGATTTCTTTGTCAACAACAATATCTTCTTTTGCATTTCCCAACTTCAGAATTGGATCAATTTATAGACTTGAAAGCTTAGATTGTATCTTAGCCGTTTCCTTCAGCAAATCAGTAATATATTTGTGTTGGGATATGAAAATTCTCTATTTATAGATATTGTGCTGCTGAATTAACTACTAACAGGTTACCATTGTATTACTAACTATACAGCTGGGACAACTAACACTATATTCTAATATCAAAAGTATGATTTACAGCTGGATAAATTACATATAATCAAACATATCATTACTACCTGAAGCTGAACCAATCGTTTTTTCAACACTTGGTAAACTTGCTTCCGTGCGGACACCTTCTCCACCAACAGCAGGTCCCCATGAAAAGGGACCTGCACTTAAATCAATAAATGCCCATCTGTACAAAACACTATCTAATGTAAAAAAAAACAGAGATGTGTATGAATGAAAATTTAGCATTTTGTGAAGTAAGAGAAATTGAACCTGTCCTTTCCAATCCATGTGTCAGTGAGACATTCTGCTTGAAAACCACTGTAGTCTGCAGATTTTAATACTTTTTCTAAATGCAGCTTCAGGTCTTGATCCTTCCCTTTTAGTAACTAGAAATACAGGACAAAAAAATAAAAACTTGAGGAAAAAAATTTAGGGCAAAAATTTCAGTAATTAAATCTACTTTAATATGTGGAGAGTGGAGACATATCATTGAGTATACACCTGTAAAGCTTTGACCTGAATGATTTCAACTATGTCTTTCCCTTGGTACAACCTTCGAACATTCTCAAGTGCATCTAGCCAAATATTATGCCAATCCATCTGCATTTTGTTGTTGCACCAAAACAGCAAACACTTAAGAAAAATTTACACAGCCTACATCATAAAATCCAGAGAAGATACCAGACCCAAATCATAAATGAGCACCGAGCAGGACAACTACAGTAAAATGCAGCTAGTTACTATTTGGCTTCTAGCAGGAAATAAATAATTAGAGAGAACACATGGATTATGATTTTGTGGCTTGTAAAATATATATTCATGTCCTCAGGATTTCTTTCTCCATAATTACAATTTTTAACTCTTTGAAATGATCCATTCCCCTTCATTACCCCTATTATCTAATAAGTTAATGGTGTTTTCCGACTCCAAAAGATTACACAATTTTTATTCTTGTTTCCAACTTTGAAAACTTTGGTCTAGTCCCTGTAATTTTTTTAAATACCCAAACTTGGGTCCCAGTATGCAGGGAAAAAGTTTTAGCTTTAAGGACTAAGTTGGCTAATTTTAAAAAGTACCGGCATGATGAATGAAAACTATTAGTTTTAGAAGCTGGAAAGCAAAATTAAAAATTTCAAAAGTTTTCAGGTACTACAAACACTAGTAACCCTTATCTAATTGATCTCCAATAACTAAATGCTCTGCCCATTGCTAATTTGCATTTTCCTTCTGTCTTAGCTCCTACAAATTAACTTTTGGTGTAGCTGATAAAGAGGCCAGTAATAAATACCAGCCACGGAGAGGAAGAGAGTAGAAAAATCTTGGACATATAGGAAATGCATATTAGGTAGCCAGGCAAGACATAAGATGATCATTTGGAAAGTCCAATTGAAAATGCAATAGGAAATTCTGGTGCAAGAGGTACGAAAAGGGAGTTGAAAATAGGTTTTATTCGGAGGACTAGTAGCCAATTTTGCAAACATAAGAGATCAATAAAGTATAACTGCATGAGGATTAATACTTAGTTGTGTAGATAAATGAAGTTCATAAGAAGTACAAGAAGAAACTAAAGCTTGTACCAATTGAATTTGGTACAAGACTATCATGAGGTCATCCAATCATGTGAAAGATTTGAAGATCACATATCATGCAAAATAAAATTAATGACCATATATGCTTTCACCATACAAGGAAATGAAATACTTACAATGTCAGCATCCTCGGTTCTTGTCCAAGAAAATTTCATCATTGGATGCTTTACATACAATGGTCGCTGAATCTTAGTAAGAGCTGTAGAGCAATATTAAAGAAGAAATGAAGAGGGAATACAAACATCAACTTCAGAAGTATATCATAAATAATAAAAATTCGAAAAAACATTGTTGTTAAGAAAAGACATATTGATGTTAATTTTACTTGAATTTGGAGATGGCCAAAACCAGTCAGTTCCATCTTAGCTGATGTAGATGTATGTGTGTGTACATAATATATATAAGATGACGACAACTATATCTCAAAGAGGAAGGCTAGAACCAATGTTCCTTAACTTAAAGTTAGGTACACCCAAAAACAGCTTTCATAAAAGTTATACAACAAAATAATAACACCTATTTAATCACTCCCTCTGAAGCTGGAGCATATAAATTGTATGCACCAAGCTTGGAACATATAAAGTGAATTCTAGACCCTCTTAAAAATTTAGTTAGAATGTCTGCAAAGTGGTCATTGGTTTTGATGAATTCAGTAATAAGTTCCTTAGACAAAATGACAATCAATCTCATACCAAGAATATTTTCAGGAATGTTTTCTGCCTGAAGAAGCTTCATTTGCAAACTCTTATTCTGCACGATATGGTAGTTGTTAGTGTTGGCACTGAAAGCCTTGATTGAGTAGAAATAAATATTTAGAAATTAGTTTTTGCTAGTAAATAGTTCATAAACTCTGCAGAAGAATGTCAACCACCGTATGATACATTTTACAAATGACAACCAAATCACAATAGCAGTGCACATTCCAAGGAGAAAAGACAGAACATTTGATATACCTCCTTTAGCAAGTTTATTTCCGGCTCAGATAAACCTCTCCTGAAATATTTTGCAAGCAATATATGAAAACATGCAGTTACAAAAGCATAGCCAAAACAGATAATGATACCCATAAGTTAGTAATGATAGCAAATCATTTTAGTCATACTTTGTAAGAAAGTTGGGACCTTTGGGAAAAGGGAGGTGTACATGACACAAGTTCAGCAAGTAGCCCTTGTATTCAAGGGAGAAATCTCTTATTCTCAAATTTAGAAAGAATAATATATTTCTTCTGTATTCAAATAATGAGGCTATTGGACCTATAAATACATGAGTCTGCTGGATATTTTAGGAAATATAGAGAGCTAATTCTAAGGAAACAAATCCCTGCAATAATGGTATTGTTTTTAAATACATAACCCTAGTTTTAATAGCAAGATACACTTGTAATAAACAATAAAGTTATATCAATGATAAACTAAAAAGTCCTCCTAGATACATAATGAGCAGCACGATTTTGACACTGCCCCTCAAGCTAGTAAGTGTTTTCCATTCCTAGCTTGGATATAATTCTTTCAAAGTTAATGCAGTTCAGCCCATTGCTGAGTATGTAAGCAAGTTGATTTTGAGTGGACACATACAGGGTGCTAATTAAGCCACTGTCTAGCTTTTCCTTGATAAAATATATGTCCACCTCAAAATGTTTAGTCCTATCATGCTGCCCTGGGTTGTGAGCTATATTAATCGTAAATTTATTATCACAATATAACCCCATAAGTTCATCCCACTTTATCTTCAAGTCTTCCAATATAATCTTCGGCCATAGAAGTTCACATATTCCTTTGGTAACTGCTTGAATTTATGCTTCCACAAATACCCGAAGGATAGAACCTCTCACCTCTTCTGTGGAAGCATCCTTAAGGAGTCAAGTCCATATAAGAGGACTAGCCACAAGTACTGAGACAATATCTAAAATATTTGCAATTCTTCACTTTTTTCATTTGAACCCAGTTCCGGGAATCAGGCAAGTAAGATCTTTAACACAAGCTTGGCACCTAGGAATAGGCATTTTATGGATGATTCAAGCCCTGTGCACACTCAAAGGCGAGAACGAAGTAGCGATTGCTCGTCCAAATGGCTACTACATTCTATTTTTGCTCTTCCAAGTCACTCAGTTTCCACCAAGAAAGGTAAAATATCTAGTAGTTGATCTCAAATCCACATCTGACCCCGCATAGTCTGCATTTGTATACTCTTCAAGACTTACACTCTTGTTTCCTTTAAATAAAATCCCTCTTCGCAAGAGTCCCTTTTAATTCCTAAAGAATTCTAGGACCAACTTGTAAATGAGCCTTCTTTGGTTGGTGCATAGATTGAGTTATTAGACTCACAAGAAAAGCAATGACTGACCTAGTGTGAGATAAGTATATAAGTTTTCCAACAAGTCTTTTTTACATTTCTTTGTCCATTGCAATATCTCCTCTGCACTTCCCTACTTTACGTTTGGATCAATTGGAGTACTAGCTAGTTTGCAAGCTAAGAATATTCCTTTTCTGGAATGAGTCACTAAAAAATTGTCAAAAATTTTGAAGTCTTCCTAATGTCTTAACCTCAAATTTCATGGCAAGGAGTTGACTTAAACATTTGTTGCTCCCTTTTGTCATCTCAGTTATTGTAATATCATCAACACAAACCAACAAAATTTTTACTCCCCTAGAACTAAACGTTCGATGTGTGATCCCCTTGACTTTGTTTGTAACCCAGACTTGTCATAACCTTGGTGAACCTACCAAACCATGCTCTTGGAAATTGTTTCAGCCCATACAAAGTCTTTCTTAACTTTCAAAATGGTTCCAATAGCAACCTGTACATCATAGCCTAGGGCAATTCCATGTATATTTCTTCATCAAGGTCTGCATGTAGGAATGCATTCTTCACATCGAACTACTATAGATCCCAATCATGATTTGCAACTAATGACAATATTACTCTAACTACATTCATCTTAGCAACTAGGAAAATGTCTCCAAGTAATCTGCTCCATAGGTTTGAGTTAACCCTTTGGTCACTAACATTGCCTTATAATGGTCAATGGTCCCATCAACCTAATATTTCACTATATATGCCCACTTACAACACTGGTTTTTTCCCAATTGGTAAGGTGACAAGTTCCCAGGTTTTGTTCTTGTTTAACACCTCCATTTTCACATCCATTGCTAGTTTCCATTTCCTATCTGGTAATGGTTCAATATGGAGGAAAGTATTTTTCAAAGGACGAAAAATTTGGTAGAGGGTAGAGTGGTTGTTGGGTGCATGTTTTGGTTTCCTTTCTAAGGGCAACAAAAAGGTCTAGGTTACCTTTCTAAGATCTAGGTTTTGGTCCACCTAAACAAAATTCATTAATTGGACAAGTTTCTACCATAAAGTCACAATCAAAAGAATGGCAACTGCGCATATAAGAGAGTAACAAGGCTCTATAGTAGGGAATGTGTATACTAGAATCATCATTGTAGAAGGTTGCAACTCAGCCTGCTTCACAATAAGTTGTTGAGTAGATGCCACTAAATCATTGACCACTTCAATGGTGTTTCCCCTACTTCTTGACCTAGTGAATGGCGATTTCAGTGAACATTTTTGTCATTGCATTTTTATACCATCTCAATGTGCATTATCACAATGGACCTAGCGAAGACCCAACTTGTCTGTCATCAAAGAACTCAACCTAGCTTAATGATTAATAAATTTGGCCAATATGCTCCTTCAACATTGAATTTGTCAACTGACCAATTAATTCTGAAAGTGGAACACCAAAATATATCCTATTATTTTAGAGAGACAATAGCACCTACATGTGCATTAATGCAGCATGCATTTGTAATGCCATTCCTTTTAGCGTGCACTAACCATAATCTCTTAAAGCCTTTGAGTGTAGAAAATATGGTAAATATAAGAGTAAAGGCTAATTAAAGGAATGATATCCTATACCCTATGCCATAATTGCAAACTTTAAAAAAAATGAGAAGTCCTGTCCAAAAGTCGCTTTAATTGTCACTCTTTGCGTACCTTAATTGTGTCTTTTTCGAGGCTACCTTAGTTGCAGTCTTCATAATGATGGTATTCTCACATCAACTAGATATATGATTAAATAAATATTATAAAGATTGGACAATCTTCACCTTGTAAGTTGGTCTTGTGAATTGAGTGAGGTCTTAATCTTAAGATGATATTGTAGTCTATACTAAATCCATATTTGAGCCACCTGAATTGACTTGAACACTAAGGAAAGTTATCTTAATCCCACATCAACTAAAGATATGTCTAAAAATAGGAGCTTGGATAGGCCTCACCTCACCTTACAAGGAATTTTGTGTGATTGAGTTAAAGTCTAAATTTGAATTCTACAAATTCCCTTTGAGAAGCATTCTCTTCAATCAAATCAAAATTCATTTTCTTTTCTCTCTCCAAAACTAATTCCCTCACAATAAATAACAACTACTTTGGTCCTTGAATTTAGGCTTACAAACACATCAGTCTGAACTATGTACAATTCCAAGATTCTTTACAAAAGAGGTGACATTGTTGGATTTGATATTTATAATAAATAATAAATGACAACAGTCTACAAATACGCACCGATATCCATATTTAGGTTTCCTCTCATCACGCATGGGATTTAAAATAAAAATATTGTATGCATTATCAAGTTGAAGGTATTCAACCAAGCTAGACAAAAGGGCATCCATCATGTCCACATCTACTTGCCAACTACCACCATTATTGTCCCTGCAATAAAGAAATTGGAAGAATAAGAGAAAGCAAGAAATTCAATAGACAAACCAAAAGAAGCCACACTATGTTCCTAAAGTAACATTTGTCTTGACTTCTTATAGCTTCATAGCTACTTGAAGTTAAAATTAAAAGTAAGAGCCTTATATTTAAAGCTATTTGGTAAGTCATTTTGGTCACTTAAAGTGTACACTATATTAATTTAGTCCATAAAAGTACAAAAATTCTTAGAGTTTTTGAATATGTATAAAGTGTGACAACCCATCTTGTTAAATTTTGTGAGACTATTGTCATTATATTGTAACATTTAAGGAAAAATATGACATTAAGTTTAGGGACCAAATTGTATTTTTAGACATTTTAGGGGTTAAATCAATTTTTTTTGTTCTTTTACGCACTAGTTTACATATTTGGGACCCAATTGGTCATTTACCAATCAATAATTCTATAGTTCATTAAGCTGGAAACTTACTTTCAAGTTAAAATTTCTTAGGTAGAGTACTTTTGGATCTTGACATTTGAGATTAAAAAGAAAATGGAGCAGATGACTTTTTCCCTTAAAACTAGCTTTGTAAAAGTTTTTTCTTCAAAGTTTCCATTTGAAAGGGCTGAACTTTTAAAAGTTGTTTTCTTAAAACACTTCTTTGCATAGCTTTTACTTTTCAAGAGAAAAGAAACTCAAATTAATTGGCTCAATCCCTACTATACATGGAGAGGGGAGAAACAAAATTGTCACAACTATAAAAATAAGGACCAAATCCTATATAATTGTTCGAATAGGTTACAGAAAAGTTGTTTTGTTCTTTGTATTGTATCTGGTTTTTAGATATGACCATTTTTGTTCTTTTCTCTTCCCCCTGCAATATCATTATAAATATGAGATCCTAAGAGAGGGAAGCTAAAATCTCTAATTCATTCTCTATTATTTTTTATTCATTACAAGTTGGCACCAGAGTAAGTTGATCCCACTTTGCCTATCCGTCTGTCCAACAAAGAAAACATCGTCCAATCAATGTCAATTGTCATATATCGCCGCAGTTACGTCTACTAAAGTTAGGCTTAGGTGCACCTCAAGTAGTGTGACCCAAATCTAGTAGTCGCATGTTCCAAACTCTACCATATGATTCGTTACCCGCCGTCTTGACCAGACCTAAGTGTCTGTGTCTAACAGGTCGCCTTCCTGTCGCTGAAATCCTTCTGGACCACCACCATTTGACTTCTCAGAGCCTTCTAAGCATGTTTATGCCCTTGGTTATTTGTTCTGGTACTGTTTGGTGTGACATCAAGGGCTCTTCACGATTTCTCCCCTCCTACAACTGATGGATGAAGCCTTAGGTAGGGACCAACTACAGGAGCCACGGCCAGACTCATACACGATGACCAACTCTGTTTGTAAAAATGTACAGAAAATTTATTGTCATTTGTATAAATTTTTAGGCATCAAAATAATGTCAAATTAGGGTTAGAAAAATGACTAAGGCGTGCCTAGGGTTAGGGTTAGGCGCACCTAGTCATCCTTGGATACATGTCATCTTTCCATTGGTGCATTTGGAGGCTTGCGACACAAGCTAGGAAGCACATGTGGCAACAACTGATTAGAGCATGAAGGAAGCTTGTTTAGGAAGTTAGGGAAGCTTCTTAAACCTATAAATAGACATGCTATGCCATGCATTTGTAAGATTGATTTAAACTAGTGTTATGTTGTTGAAATTTTCCAGATTTGGTTATTGAGATCTTTGTTAGCTTCTGTTAGAAGGCTAGCTGAGAATTTCTCCATAGGAAGTTGGCCCAACCTCTTCCAATCACCTTGTTCCACCAATTCTGCCTCAGCTACCGCACAAAATCACCATTCGTTCTTCCGCTATTTCTGCTATTTTCAACTTATATTTCATTTCCATCCATGCTTCATCCGTCCAGCAATTGCAGCCCATATTATCATCAAGTGGAGTGAATTTCACTGCATATAGCAAGGATTCCATCAACAACCATATTTTTCCCTTCACAAAATTGTGCTTGTGTCCTTGCCTCTACCTTATTTTGGCATGTCTTCAAGGAATATCTCCTCTTTTTTTGGGAATCCTTCTATAACTTTTGAGAAACTAAATGGAAAAAACTAATTGCCTTGGTTTGCTTCGATTGAACTTTCCTTGGCTAAGGTTTCCATGATCATCTAGAACAAGATGGAAGTTCAGTACCACCAGATCAAGTTTAACCGTGGAAGAAAACTAATTTTCAACTTTGTATTTTACTCCGGCAATCACAAAAAGCCAATATTTTGAGCACTCTCAGATCATTCAAAACTTACAACTCCCTTTGGAAAAAGCCCCAAATATTTTTGTAAACAATATCCAACGCCTCTAGAATTATACTAATCGATTTGCCTCTCTCAAGCAATCTAATAATGACATAATGTCTTTTATTACTAAAGCTCAATCAGCAGTTGAAGAATTGACGATGTTCTGAGAAGTTGCCTATTAGATGAGATAAAAAAAAAAAAGTGATAAGTTTTCAATGGTTATGATCCTCCATCTAATGAATCCAAATTTTGATCATGTTAGAGATCAAATTATAATTGGTCAAAAGTTTCTTTTATGGAAAGCTTGACCACACGACTCCTTCATGTTCCAACTCTTAAGAATAGAAATATTCAAGAATCCACTAAGTCTTCTGCCATGATTTCCACCCACGAAAGAGAAGGTCGTAGCACTGTCGTAGCACTAGGCAGTGTGGTGGTAGAAGACGTCATTTTAAAAGAATGAGCAACACATTTGAGAATTGTTACTCTTTGCATGGCTTTCCAGACAAGGCAATTATTGAGCCAAAGTTCTCTAATGAAGAATATCATGAATATTTGAGGTTGAACTCCGATAACCTAGAACAATCATCTACAACTCTCAGTTTGACAACTTGTATTACACAATTTGTGGAGTCAAAATCCATGGATAATTGACTCGTGCTTCTAATCATATTTTTGGTATTCTCTTCTCTCTCCTTTCCTAAAACACCTCATTTCATAACCCTTGCCAATAGATCTAAAGTAGCCTTCTAAGGAATTGGTCAAGTTTCCCTTTCTCTTTCTTTAAACTTAAAATTTGCTCTATTTGTTCCTACCTGTCCCTTTAGTCCCATTTCTTTAAGTCAATTAACCAAATCATTGAATTGTTCAGTAACCTTTGATGCCAACTCTTTTGTTACATAAGAACATAGTACAAGTTGGCTGATTGACGAGGACATGAATCTAGACTCTAGATTCTAGAGGCTTATATTACCTTGGTACTAACCCATGTGTATCTTGTGTTGCATCCCATGTCAACTAGAAAAACATATCAAGTTTTTTTTCCTAAACATTCTGAATCTAGATGTAACTCCTTTTATATCATGCATTCTGATATTTGGGGCCACATCATGTCTCATCTTTTGGTTTTAGATATTGTTACTTTCACTCATGAGTTTTCTAGATGTACTAAAATTTGTCTAATGAAAGATCATTTTGAACTTTTGTCTATTTTTATGTCTTTTGTTATGAAATAAAAAATCAATTTGCCAAGGTAATTAAAGTTTTAGGAAGTAAAAATGCCAAAGAATATTTTTCCTATGATTTCTCTACTCTCTTAACCTCACACCACATTTTGCATCAGCCTACTTGCCCTCATCCACCTCAGCAAAAATGGTATAGAAAAAAGCAAAAAATAGACGCCTAGACTACTCATCCCTTATTGCTTGGTGCAAATATGCATTGTTCATCATTAGGGTGATATTATCCTAAATGCTTCTTTTCTCATTAACAAAATGTCTTGTTCACTTGACAACAAAGTTTCCTATTCCATTCTATTTCCAAAAAAAACATCTCTTTCATATTTCTCCATGCCCTCACATCATACGTGACTTTTCTCCCATTCTCCTTAGGTTATTTTATTATTATCATTATTATTATTATTGTTATTATTTTTCATTATTCAAGAAAAAATGTCTTTCGTCACCACACCAACTTCCAAAACAAATTCTCTCATCTCGTTAGTATTGAGAAGATGGACAGATCTAACTATGCGACTTGGATTCCAAATTGGGTTATGGTTATGTGAGTTGGATTACAAATCCCATCTCACTACAACTACTAAATTTGGTCACATAACAACATAAACAATGGATAAAAAATTTGATGCTCAACTTTTTAATGTTATTGAATTCACTATTCACGCCTCACTCAAACTTATTTTTCGCCGGGAGATGTGCGCATCAATGTGGAGTGAGACTCATGCCCTATATACCAATGACACAAAACATCTGGACAACATGTGTCAAGATCTCTTTAACACCTTTTGTTGCACGACAATTTTTAGAGTCTTGCATTTGCTTATTTTGGACAGTTTCATGTCGTCTTCCATGATTTTAATGAGCTCTTTACACCATTTGTAGATGTGAAGAAAGAGCTAGAGAATTGCAGTACCTTTTTATGACTTTGGGCTTGTATGATTTGCCACAAGAGTATGTTGCTACCTATGATCACAAGTAGACCCCACTATGACTTCCATATCTGCACTCCTTTGTATTCTCGAGAAAATAAACACAAAGACACATACTTCATCTATAGGGGAAACACTACCTTCGCATAACAAAGTAATAACTTTGACGATCACACAGAGGTTATTCTGAAAATCGTCAAAAATGCAAACATTGCCACCATATTAGACATATCATTGATAGGTGTTGGAAGTTGCACGGGAATCCCCCACATTGACCCAATTATTGTCCAAGCATATACTTTTGAGTCACCTATTGCTCTCCCACTACTAGCTTATCCATCTCCAACAACATAAGAAGACTTTACCAATTGGTGTGTGACACACCAATCCACTAGTAATACTTTGGTTGCACATACTAGAAATTCAGCTGCTTCTCTCTCCCAATCTCCTCTTTGTAATCAATCTCTTTTCTCCTTTTCCACTTTTTGCTACCAATTTGTTGTTTATAATTGATATCAATGGTTCACAAACACAAGCTTGTAGCATTGGTACTACCCAACACTTCCCATCCCTTACTTTGACTTTGTTCTTTATGTTCCTATGCCCTATTAATTTATTCTTTGTTACCTGATTGACCCAATCCCATGTTATTATCATCACTTTTACTAAAAATAATGTTAACCTGCAGGATTAAATATTGGGTCAGACAATTGGCGTCAAATGTGAACCACATGGCCTTTACTATCTGTATCATCCAAGGTTAGCTCTTCTAAACTTAAGAGCCTCCTCCTTCAAGTCTCTTAGCTCTTGATCTATTCATATGGCTTTTCACTTGAAGGTCCTCTTCCTCCCCTTGCCCAATGGTAGGCATTTCGTTAGATGGATCTTCATCACTGTTGTTCTATGTAAATTATATGATGCAAGCAACATGTAAGAAAGTTAATGCTGGAGGATTCTGATATGGGCCCAAAGAGGTCCCATAATTTCTACAGAGTATATGTGAAGGGCCAAAAGACAATGCACCTAATCATAGATGAAAAGGCCGGAAATGACACTGAATGGGAAAAGTGTGATGATATTAATGGAGAGAGAGTGTAGGAAGTGGGAATTTGGATCCTTGGGAGAGAGGCTTCTCAATGTACCTAAGGAGAGGTTTTCTTATTTTTTTCATTCCTTGCTTTACTAAAGACAGTGCTATATCTCAGGATCTGGTCCATAATCCTGGGCCTGAATACATACATATTGCAGCTATTTCCAATTCTTAGTTCTATCTTTACTTATAGTGATCAATAAACAAATGAGATATCGTTCGAGATATATAAGTCATCTTTAACCAGTTCTCTAATGGTCTAAATTTTTGCAGCATTTAAATGCAATGAACAACTGTTTGATTTAGTTTCTATTTACTCTTTCTTTGGTTATCAATTTTGCTGTTAGGTGGTCTACCTATCTTACACACATGGACAATAATCTGTGGATTTATATATGCACTAATATTTCATACAGGGTAAACAAAAGAAGAATGTGAGAGAACAAATATTCAAAGAGAACACATATCGGTTCTATAAATATGTAATCCAATTGAAGAAGGAATTAAATTAAATTTACTGGGTGCCAACTGGATCATCCTTGCGGCCAAACACATTTATGGCGTGCTCAATTATGGAAGTAACCTTCTCTCCCATTTCAATAGCATGAACTGAAAAGCTGCACCATAATGTCCACTGTCAGAAACAAAAGATGGTACAAAATTTTCTAACTAAAAGGAAATTCCAAGAATAAATGAAGAAAAACATTATCAGATTCACATCAGAGTGACCATTCCAAATAAGAGGGCTCAAAAGAAAAACATATACAAGTGTTATTAACAGGGAATTGAAAATATTCCAGAACCAATATTAAAATTTTGTTTAAGTTGGTTCAGACAAATTTTTCATCCTTCTACCATGCACTTCTCTGCATTCTCCAAAATATATCCTTTTATTTAAAAATAAATAAATAAAAATAAACTGCTAAATTAAGTGAACGATAAAAGCACAATCAAATTTATTATATGAAAAGTTTTAGTTTTAAATGTATTATGTCCAAGAGACAATGAGCGCAACCATTATAGGCCCTGCTAGTTCTCTTCTGAGAAAGAAACAAACATAAGCATTGGCTTTCACAATTTGGTCTAGCCAATTTTCCACTCCATCCACATGTTAGACTGAAAGGTTTTATGAAGTAAATCCTCTAAATTTGATTCCAAATCAGTCCGTTTGTGTTTCTCCACAAACTAATACAAAATAACTATACTTTTAATAATTTTTGTAATTCTATGCAGTATAATAGAACAACATAAATAAATTAAATATGGAAAAGTTACTCTAAGGGGGATTCTTTGTTTTTGCTGAAGTCCGATACATATTCCATCTTGTTTGTGTCGAAATAGAAATATTCAGAATATCAATAAAATAATTGTTTTATTTTAATCCCTTCCTGAAAAATCCTATATCATAGTTTCTATTTTTTCCAACTCAGAATCTTTCTGCCAGATAATCCTTGATTTTTTCCAACGTGAAATGGATTTTTTGAAACATCAGAGGAAGCAATCATTATATGAAAAAAAAAAAATATTAGAATTACAAGTCAAAATCCCTACTTTGAAACTTAAAACTTATATCCATTTCAGAAATGTAAAGCATATAATTTATCATAAAAGCAAGATGATGTCAACAAAAATAAATTCTATGCAGTATAATAGAACAACATAAATAAATTAAATATGGAAAAGTTACTCTAAGGGGGATTCTTTGTTTTTGCTGAAGTCCAATACATATTCCATCTTGTTTGTGTCAAAATAGAAATATTCAGAATATCAATAAAATAATTGTTTTATTTTAATCCCTTCCTGAAAAATCCTATATCATAGTTTCTATTTTTTCCAACTCAGAATCTTTCTGCCAGATAATCCTTGATTTTTTC
>Ga0209700_102341_pt1 | contig 38650 bp, 13 predicted proteins | sample SiratroredBW_FD_187528 | JGI IMG/M metagenome (GOLD analysis project Ga0209700, IMG submission 187528) | Root nodule microbial communities of legume samples collected from California, USA - Siratro red BW (SPAdes) (version 2) | ecosystem: Host-associated > Plants > Roots > Nodule | place: USA...
AAAAAAAAAAAAAAAATATATATATATATATATATATATATATATATATATATATATATATTATTTAACTTACTTAATTCCACATAGCTAGATTTACACTTAATTTTATATTATAATGTAGATTCAATTAAATTTTAAATATTTTATAAATTTAGATAATCGAGTTTCTGTTAAAAGTTTCGTTCTATCGTTGAATATATATATATATATATTTTATCAAAGTATCTTGCTGACATAATCGTAATTATTAGTTAGAGGGGATTGGAGAATGAAGGAAGGGATTGATAATAAAGTTGAAGAAAAAATAATAATAATCATGTCATCTAAAAATAAAATAATAAAATATTTAAATAAAATAAAATTATTTTGAATATTTAATAAAATAAAAAATAATAAAAATTTAATTAAAAATTCTCAAATTTATAAAATACTTAAAATAACACATGTAGAATATATAAAGAACAAAGCAAAAGTAAATTGTAGTCAAGAGACAGAATAGTCATCTCTACCAAGTGATTTTAATTAATATACATTGATTCAATCTTACTCAAAAAAGAAATAGTATCTACTAACTTTGATTTACACAAATGGTAATTATGTTCCTTAATTTGATCAGTTTCCAGCACACGGATAATAGTTTTAATAAAATTTTAATTATGCAACTCATTATAGCAAAAATATTAGACCAAATTAAATGAGAAAAAAGGACTGACAAGATATTGTATACCAATGTTGGATGAGTTTAATATTGCATGCTGGTAGGAAAAACTGTATAATACATATTACATAAATTAATTTATGATGCACAACGTGACATAGTTAATTGAATTTGGACCAAAGTGCGACACTACTGTTGGCCTTTGACAAAAGGAGACTTGTTTGTGTTGTTATTGACTAAGAGAATGGATGGTAGTGGCAGGCAACAAAATTCAGACAACATAGTCTAAGTAACTATATATATCCTTTTAATAATAAATTTCGATAATTTATTTATTAAAGTTAACATATCGCTAATGAAGGTTAATAAAAGCTGAATTAATTAGTATTATTAACGAGACTCATTCACATTATCAGTCTAGGAAATTATCAGAATAAAATTAAGGATCACATCACAAGGTTATGGTTAACATATAATATAAGTGAGGATCTTTACTACCATAAATATTTTAACTTATGAGGCTTTTATATCTCTGAACTAAAACACTAATAAGCAATAAGCTACAAGATTGTTTCAGATTATTAATATTTACGTTAAATAAATTTTATTGTTTAAAATTAAAGAATTATGTAGTGATAAATATGATTTTAACCTCTATCAACAACAAGTCTTGTCATTTAAAACTATTTGAAATAATAAGATACAAATATAAATAAATAAATAAATTAGAAATATATTTTAAATAATAAAATATAATAAATAAAATATACAAAAAAATATTTCAACCCATATAAACAAGAGTCCGTAAACTATTTATGAAAAGAATTCCTATAATCCTTCGTACATAACCTAAATCACTCCAAATGTCTATAATTCAACTCCCTACGTTATTTCATAAAAAAAATACAAATCAAACTCATGAGCAAACATGTATGCAACACTAACTATGGAGAAACATTATTAATGGATTAATCTATGTAGTGCATTCAGTGCAAAAAAAAATGTGAAATTGGTAGAGATCCTCTTCACATAACACATTGGTGGTAGAGGTGCAAAACATATGTTGCTCCTCCCTTGAGGACCAATATATCAGTTCCCCGGTCCTGCAACATTTTAAAAAACAGCAGTGGTACTGCACCTTTCTTATCTAATCCTGTCCGTTATTGTTTCATTACACAATCCAACAACAACTTGCCTGCTAGTCTTGTCCTCCCCCGATTCACCATATCCCTACAAAGATTATAAATATGTATTATTCGCGAATACATGTTTTATTTGTGAAATTATAGAGATGGAAATGGAGAAACGAGTGCAAATTTTAAGTTGAATCCAGAATATCTTTTAGTGAAAGTAAAAACATTAATTTATAGTACTTTCTAAAAATATATTATATTTTTTTACTAAATACATTGTCTCATGAATTTCTTAACCAAGACTTTGTCTCTATCAAAATTATATTTGTTGTTTTTAGTATTAAAAAGATATACTTGTTGGAATCCTTAAATAGATGTTAAAATAAAATTAAAAGTTATAAATGTAAAGTAATGGTTTTCTATTTCTTGTTGTTGAGTGTATATAAAATGGAAGATAATTTCTTTTCTAATGAAATGTATATAGATCTTATAGACTTGTATTAAGTATAGTACTAATTTATTATATTTTCTCATTATTTACATTTCATTTTCAAAAGTAAATTCCTTTAAACTGTTAAAAATATTTAAAGAAATAAATAAATATTTTTATTTTTATTTTTAATTAATATAAGATATAAAGAATAATCTCGATATTAAATATTTATAAGTGATTCAACTGGAAAAATCTAATAACACAATAGTTTTAATGACTAAAATAATTTCTAAATAATTCTGATACTATATTAAAAATATTTATAAGTTGAGATTTATTACTTATATATTGTAATAATGAAAGATTAAACATCTCAAACGTGATACTAAATATACGTAAGTTTAATATTAGATAACATAATAAATTTCATTAAAATAAATTATAATATTATATTAAAAAATGAATGTAAGTTTAACTCAAGAGAAATTTTGCATTTTACTTATATTATGATTTTACTTTATTTATAATTAATTTAGAATCTCCAACAAAGATAATTATAAACAATCAAGTTTATTTATTTTTAACTTTGATAAAATAAAATTATATAGACACATGTTAACTTTTTTTTTTCGATACCTTTAAGAATAAATTGATCTTGAATATAGGAAATATTATTCAAATTAATTATTGTATGGGAGGGCGATGTATTGTTTAATGTACTTTATTATCGTCTATAATATATATATATTTGACATTATTAATTTGACATCAATTTTTTATAATAAAATATTATATAATAATAAAATAATAATTTATTTTAATATAAAATGGGTATATTTTACTATATATAATTAGAAAGTATAGTGACTCATCTATAAAACTCGCGCACACTTAAATATTGACGACAAAGAAACTCGCGTAAATCTAAATTGACGACAAAGGTGTAGATTAAAATGACACCTGTAATAAAGATAATTTAGATCTAAACATAAAGACAAGAAACATTAGTAAAATACCTCTGGTGCGGGACAATTACGTAGATATAAATATTTTGAAAATAGAATCTAAGACTCTGGAGTAGAATAATAAATTCTAAATGTTTAGACTATTCTTGAAAATCTTAAAACTTTTAGTTAGGACAGTTTAGTACTCACGGTGAGACTAGATAAAACTAGTTTAATGTCATTGACGGAATATCTTTTTAAAATACCAAAGTGAGAATCTAGAAACATAATGGTGTCAAAAACAACAGTGAAAATTCTTCTATTTTACAATGAATTATTTGTCACTAAAACAAAGAGGCCTGAAAGTGGGTTGATGGATCACAACACAAACAATAAATCAATAAGAGAGAGTTTGCAACAAGCTAAATTAAAGTTGGAGAACAAAGAATTATTCATGGTTATAAACAAATATTATAATCAATAAACTCTTATTCAATTCGCACAGTTTTTTTTTTTCTTATAGTTAAATAATAACTCTTAATTAACAATAACTATCGAAGTTCCTATATAACATAATAATTATAATTAATTTCCCTAAAACACAACTAAGTATTTCTTAGTAATAAGTTGGAATCTCACTTAGGACTTCTTCTGACAGTACTAGTCTTACTTGAGTAGACATATATCCATTACATATGCTAAAAGCCACATGATGAACACAGCCTTTAACAAAATTTCAGTGCATCAACCTTCAAAATAACACAACGAGATGAAAACAATTAAAAAAAATAATATTATTATATTATATACTTTTAAATAAAAAATATATTTTTAATGAGTAAAAGATAAGTTTTTTCATTTAATAAAATCCTTAATTACATCATTTTTCTCTTCAAATATATTTACGTAATTTCTCCGTTTAAAATAACTAATACATATATTTTTAATATTTAAATCAATTTTCTTAAATCATATATTTTTTAAATTGTATCATTTGAATTAAAAAAAAAATATGAATACACAAAGTGTGAGAATGCATATATTTCCACTAATATATATGTAATATGGAAGAATATGGGTTAAGAAGAAACTGAAAACACATTAGTCATAGCAGCAGCAAAGAAATTATGATACCGGAAAATGTATCCCCACTTAAGAGACACCTAGACATGACAAGCTACCGGTGTTAAGAAGAACCACTTCAACACGTATGCTTCATGCATATCTTATCTATTATCCATCAACTATATTATTTCACACCATCACAAATATTTCTTCATTCTCAAAACCATAAATTTTACCCCCCACCCTCCCAATATTACGCTTATGTGATCTACCTCTCATACCACTCTCAGTTCCATGCCTCTTAAATCTACTCTCCTTGTTTGACACGTGTACTCTGAAGTCAATGCATAGTAGCCAGTCCTGTCACTCCATTTATGTCAATCCTATTGTTGGATCCATGTCATAGGCCGAATCTACATTCCATTTGCCTGAGATTTCTTCAGGGGTTTTAAGTGTCCTACATATCACCATTGAATTCGTTACACTTCCTAATTTGATTTAGATAAAATCCATTACCAAACATCTCTAAGACATATCCCCATCTACCTGCTTCGTTGATTGAACTAAATGCACGGCCAATTTCTCAGGACTTGACATGATTAATCCAAGCATTTTATGCCATATATTATGTGTGGGAGGACCACATAACGATAAGTTATGATATGATCCAAAGAATAAGATGATAGGAAAGGACATGGCCCATCAAGTAGAGGCTGCCTACCCAACTATGCTCATCGATCATACAAGCCTAATAGGTGGTGGTGATCGAGATTTTACATCCACCCAGGCCAAAGACAAACCCTGTGCCTTTGTGGGATTTTTATCACAACTTCATGTTTTTGGATTTCACAACTCATTAGCTTAATATCATGAATAGTACAGAAATATATTGTGTTTGATTAATGTAAGTAAGACAAACTTGGAAAAGCATGAATAGAGAAATGGGTGATTATCCTGATCTGAACTTTGCATGCGTTATTGCGTATATGCCTACTCTACAACTATCCGAACTAGCATCCGTGTATTGGATATAGACACGAAAATACCGGTATAGGATATAATCAATATAGAGGATATACATACGACACGATATTGAGAGAAAGAGGCGGAGGGGGGAAGAGATAGATTCCGATATAATATAAAATATTAATATGATAAAAATGAAAGTTTTTAAATTAAATAGATTAATTAGTTTACAAAAAGTGAATTAGAACATGTAAAAGCATTTAAGAACCCTACATATTTCTTGGTTCACTCGTAATACGTAGTCAAACGATGAAAATAGTACATTTTATCCCGAACTTACATACCAATGATCAATAATCACAATTTTACCATCTTAGGTGAAAAAAAATGGTTAAGTATAAAAAAATGTCATCAGGTACGGATCTTATTAAAGCCTCAACCTCCTAAACTCAAAGTCATATTCAATGCTTCCATGGCTTCTTCTCGCGGAAACAAGAATTAATATTATTATTGATTGTGGAAGATTTTACATCTATTTATTATATTAGAGATAAAACTAATTTATATTAAATCAGACTTAAAGTTCAGCTCTTAAGATGACATCTTAACAAAGTTTGTTGAATTTATTATGTCACCCATTATCTGACTGTTATTAGACCATCTACAAATCTATATTTCCACACCAGATGGACATGCCTTAGCATGATAGGGGTGTGTTGAAGATCACACCGACTAGAGATAACATCAATTTACAGTGTATAAGTGAGGACAATCCTCACCTTACAAGTGAATTTTGTGATGATAGTGTTAAATTTAAACGTACTTCCTAATATGATATCAAAACATATACTAACAAGGTTTTTTTGGGCCTATTGTGGCACCTTCTACCAAGCCGCTATAGGTTATCCACAAATATTTAGTCTCACACTTAATATATACACCTTGGTGTGAGAGGGGTATATTGTAAATCTCATATCAACTACAAATAAAGTCAATTTATAATATATAAGTAAAGTCATTTGTTCACATATAAGGTGTACACAAATTCCTCAAACTCAAAATCTAAATAACTTTTTGTTTATTGAGTATATGAGTAGGTAAACAATTTGATTGATTCCTTCTTGAATGTGAACAAACTTTATCATTTTAAAGATTTTTTAACTTGAATTTTATATGAAAAACTTCTTTCGACCTTTCTTTAAATATTTAATTTTGATGTTCATTTTAAAAAGATTGAAGTATAATGTTTAGTCTTCATTTATAAAGATTAAAGAACAACCTTTAGTGTTTGCTTAATTTTATTTTTTTCTTATAAAAATTAAAATACATTATTTAGTGCTCTATATATAAATATTGAACCACAATATTTAGTGTCTAACCAAGAGTTATTATTATCTTTCTATAGAGATTGAGGATGTTTAGTATTTATCTAAAGCTTTTTGGTTAAGGCTTAATGCTTAACCTTTATTTATCATACTCTTTTTATACTATTGGCGCATCATCTTTAATGCAAATTGGTAGTAATTAAAATCTTTGTACAAACTTGTGTACAATATTTAGTGCAAAAGCAATCAAACTTACATATTGATGGACATTATTGAGTACAAATCTAAGACTCTTTTTTATATAGATCTACAACACTCACTACAGATTGTAATTAAGCTCATTGTATAGATTTATGTACAACATTTAGTACAAACCAAGAGGAATACCAATGTATAACATTTGGTACATAGCAATTAAACTCTTTGTATAGACTAATGTACAAACCTTATTATAAACTAAAAGTAATTAAACTCTTTACATAAAATAGTGTACAAGATATAGTACAAACCGATATCAATTAAATTCTTTGTATATTTCAATGTAAAACATTTAATTCAAACCAAGTACAATTAAACTCTTTGTATGGATATCAATACACAACATTTTACAAACTGAGGGCGATTAAGTTATTGTATAAATTATTATACATGTATTTTAGTATAACTAAGAGTGATTGAACTCTTAATATAAATCATTATATTATAAATATAACTTAGAGCTATTAAATTTTTTTAGATTGTCCTACAATTTTTACTACAACTTAGAACTATTAAACTCTTGACATAAATTGACATACAAATTTTAGTACAACTTAAAACCATTAAACTTTTATAACTTTTAGTATACTTTGGAGTAATTAAACTCTGAAAATATATCAATTTAATTATTAAACTCTCACTTTTGATTTATTGTACATTTTTTAGTATAACATGAGTAAACTAATCTTTGTACAATTTTTAATACAACTAAGAGTAATTAAACTCTTAATAGATACCATTTCACCACTTAAAAGCCATTAATCTTTTAATATAATTTGGTGTACAACTTTTAGTGTTAAATGAGAATGAGTTATTAAAAGTTTTGCACAAATCAATATACAACTTTTAGTATAATTATGAACAATTAAGCCTTTAGTATAAACAATTGTGCTCTTAATATAAATTGTTATACAACTGTTAGTACAATCTTGAGTGATTAAACCCTTAATATAAGCAATTATACTCTTAATATAAATTATTATACAACTTTTAGTACAATTTAAATTTATTAAGCTTTTAATTTTAATTTAAATTGTTTTACAAATTTTAATATAACTTAGATAAATTAAACTCTTTATATAAATTATTATTTAATTTTTAGTATAACTTATAGTCGTTAAACTCTTGATACATATAATTGTACAAAATTTAATACAAAGTTAGAACAATTAAGCTCTTGAAATAATTTGTTGTACAAATTTTAATACAATTTGTGATTAAATTCTTGACGTAAATTATTATATAACTTTTAGTATGACTTAGAGGGGTTAAACCCTTAACCTAGATAGTTGTATAATTTTTGGAAAAAAAAACTTTTACAATCACCTATTCTTAACATTCTTATGTTAATCCTGACATGATACTAATTGATGACATGACTTGAGGGACAAAAATGATATTTAGTCATTAATTAAAAGATTTGAATGAACTAAATATGTTTTGTGCAGCACTTTGAAAGGCGAATTGGTTGAGAGTAGTAGAGAAAGGAGTGAGCGACAAAGGAACTTCAGAGGTGGAAGAAACCGAAATAGGGGAGTGTGGAGCATAATCGTTAAAGGCAACCATTTGTGTCGAGAAGAAAGATTTGACAATTTAGGCTGACCACGTCCGCTGGTTTGAGAAAAGAAGAAGTGAGGGAGAACGTCGACGAAATACAACCCGGTTTACACTTCCTGTATCACAAAAATGAAGTCGTCGTGAAGTTGTTTCGTGAGAGATAGAGCTGCAATGCAGTTACTCTGTGAGAGATGGAGTTGCGACGCAGTTGCTCTGTGAGAGATGGAGTTGCGACGCAGTTGCTCTGTGAGAGATAGAGCTGCAACGCAGTTACTATGTGAGAGATGGAGTTGTAGTGCAATTGCTCTGTGAGCGATGGAGTTATGGCCTAGTTGTTGTGTGAGAGATAGAACTGCGGCCGCTGTGAATGAAATCAATTTTTCAACTATAAATTCAATTTGAAATGATCTGTGTCATGCTAGAATACATATACTGCTACATCTTTTTTTCATCTCACCACCACATGTGATTGTCATTTGGATATAATAACATGCAGGAGTGTTAACATATCAGCACTAGAGCTTAGACCAGTTAAAATGTTATATGAATTAGAGCTTAGACTAGTTAAAATGTTATATGAATTACTGTACACTTTTCGGTACAACTTAAAACAATTAAATTCTTAGTATAAATTATTGTACAATTTTTAATATAATTTAATGTAATTAAACTCTTAATATATATATATATATATATATATATATTACAATTTTAATATAACTTACAGTTATTAAACTATTTATTTAAATTACTATATAATTTTTAATATAATTTAAAATAATTAAATTCTATATATATATATATATATATGAATAATGACAAATAATATTTTCTTTAGGAAAGATAGCTCCAAAAAGTAATAATTTTTCATGTGTTTTAAATAGTTTGTATCTATCTTCATTCTTACAAAAGTTTTAAATATAACCTCGATGTCGTAAATTGATTTAAAATTTACTATTTACAGTAGTTGGAACAAACTAGACAAAGATTGCTTTATTTTTTTTAAAGAGAAAAGAGGAAGTTTATCTTAAATTAAATTCACTAAATAAGTCTAATTAATTGAAAAACATTGGAAAGTGAGATGTGTTTTTAGGACACAAACATGATGTTTGAGGTGGTATTTGTCTTTTATTAGATTTATTGTTATTTGCTGTTACTCTGGGGATTTTTGTAAAAGATAAACAATTTGATGGCATAATTCAAGGTGATCTCCCCAACCCAAGTTGATAGGTTCCTTTCTCTTTTTCAGTGGATGACGAATTGATTTCAACCAAAGAATCTAAAATGGTATGACCCTACTACCACCATCAAAATACTTATACAGCCATTGTTTTTATTGACAGAACTTTATCCACAATTAAAAATTATCATTAGTTAAACAAATTATAAGATATATTATCATTCTAAAATTAGTGTTAGGAGGGTTCAAACCCAATCTATATAGACCATGTTAGTCCAATGTGTAAATGTACAATTGAAGATCGTAATCAACATCTAAATAAGCTAAGGTGCAAATGTTGTCTATAAACATGGTTTTCAAGAATTTATATAAGTTTAAATGGTTGGAAAAAAGTAAATAGTTTAACCAATGATTATTTTCACTAAAAATTAAACTTAATAGTTACATCATTCAAAATAAATTGTTTAAGGTGCATGATGCATGAACGAATCTCAGTTCGTATATAACATTACTTTATTTTCAAAAATGTTTAGCAACAATGATTATTTAATAAGTTTTTGTTTAATTTTGTGTTTCTTACTTAATTTTTTAGTAATATTTAAATATTATACTTTTAGCAAAACTTTTATTCCAATCACATTTTAACACTTTTGAATTTATGTTGGACATATTAAAGCGCATGTTTTTTCCAAAAAGTACTTTATAAATTAATCGGCTACTTCATATTTACACGTAATTGTGGGCTTTACATTCGTTAGTTACTAATTTAGTAAGTGTTAGAAATAATTATGGCTGAAAAAATAAGATTGGAAAGAAGAAAAATAATATACATTAGATAGTTTGAGATAAAAATAAGGAATATAATATTTGATTGATAGATAATATATATATATATATATATATATATATATATATTAATTATGATGGAAAGAGAAAGAGTATGACAAATTAAAATATATAATTATTAATAATTAACATACTTGTTGTTAAGTAAAAGCAATCATTATATATTTTTTTTTCAAATAAAAGTTTCAATTTATTATTTATTAAAACTATTTAATAAAATGAAACAAAAAAAAAGTTATATGTTATACTTAAAATAAATACTTAACCATACTCTTCTTTATTGTAAACTCCAATTTTTTGGTCTTTTAAGAATTTCGACTTACGGTTAGTGAAAATATCTTTAATTTTTTAATATTTTTACATTAAGCAAGAATAATAGTTCAATTTTTATTTTCTCTTCTAAGAAGAAATATAATCTAATGATGAAATACTTAATTTCTTTCATTAAAAATAAAATTATGGTTACAAAAGCTTGGTTAACACTTATCGTCAACAAATTCTAAGTTAGATCAAGTCATAATTTTTAGTTTCTTTTAAGCTCAATATCTAAGGTACTCCTTATATCATCAACTTAACCATTAAACTTGATTCAAAGTCAAAATGATATTTCAAAATACTTCTCATATCATCACCTTATCATTTTTATCAATATTAGAGAAGTTTATTAACTTCATATTCTCAATCTCTTTGTACCTGAGGTTAAAGTTACATGTATTTTTAACATATCTAAATACTTTTTTAGTAAATTTGAGATATTTTTCACTTACACAACATATAAATCAAGATAAAATACATTCAAAATTTAGGATGTTAAGACGAATGAGAGGAAAATTCATCATACAACCAATCATGTTTCTAAAATTTGTTTAATTTTCTTTAAAATATCCTTGACATATTTCTTTTAACAAATAAAGATTTCATTATCTTCTTGTTTGAACTTCAATATTAGAATAAAAATTATTAGATTGATATTTTTCATCTCAAACACAACTATCATTTCTTTTTTATATCTTCTCAAAACTATAATTGTTTCTTTTCAACGAAGGTTTTCTTTGGAATCCTCCAACTTATGTGTATATCAATTGTAACTGAATTGATGCTTCCTTTAAAACATGTTTTTTTATTTTATTTTCCAAATTGACAAGCTTTGCATATGTAAATATAATCCTCAAGCATAGTGACATCAGTTACCAATTCTTTTGCAAGTAATTAAAACATCCCTCTTTTGTGTCAAATTTCTATGAGATTTTTCTTAAGTGAAAAAATAGTTTGGTCATTCTCCAATAGATTTAGAGCAAAATTTTTCCTTTCATTTCTACCTTAAAGATTTCTTATTATCTACATCTTTAGAGTTATATTTTTCTCTAAAAAAACTTTAAATCTGCATTTAATAAGTTGATTGACACTTTACAAGTTTTAGTCAATTTCATAAGCAAAAGAATGTCATAAATCATTATTACCAATTTTGACATTGGTAATATTGGTTTACCTCAAAAATCTTTGAAGAGTGTCTCTCAACGGTCAATGATTTTCTTTTTCTTAATTAACCGTCTGAACTTTGTCATCATGGCTATCTTTGTTGTGTCAAATCAAAACTTCATGTCCACTTGGTTATGCTTGTTGCATTTTACATCTAGTCTCTTGAACATCTAAAAGGTGGATGATCTTTTTTGTCACAATGTTGACAAGATGAGTATATTTTTCTTTCTTTTACTATTTTTAATTTGTTTGTTTGTTTCATTGCTATATATCTAATTTTATTTAAAAAATATATTCTTCTCTAAATTGTGGTGTTTGGATTGGCAAAAATCCTTTAATAACATGATCTTGTCTTATCAACTTTCGTTGCTCTTAGAACTTGCAAAACATGTATCACTTTTGTCAAGATAATCTTAGACAAATCATTAGTATTATCCAATGAGACTAAAAATATTTTGTATCTCTCAAATACTATTATCGTAATTGTCTCAACAATTTTAGATTAACAAACTTTCTACACAACAACTTTATCTTGTTTATAATATTTAATAATGTGTTCATAGACTTGTTTATTATCTCATACTTTGTCCTCCTTTACAATTCAAAGTCATTTATTAACACCTACATACTCCAAATTCTTTTATTTGTGACATATTTCTTTTTTAAAGAATCTTAAATTTCTTTTACTGATTTGAAAGTAGTAAGTAAAATGACATGAATTTGTTTTTATATTTCTTATTTTTCTATCATAAGTAAAGTTATGATAAAATTTTGCATTACCTAAAGTATTTCACATTATTTTTAATTAACATCCGAAATATCAAATTTCTTGGAAAAAAAATTAACTTTCATTGCAAAGATATAGTTTTCTATAAAAATTAATTTAGGAAAAAAATTGTTTGAAATTTTGCTTTTCATATTTTGTTAGAACAGAACTAGGATATCAATTTTGAATTAAATAAAAAATAAAATAAAATAAAATAAGAAAATCATAACATTTTAGAACATTTTAAGTTGAAGTAGGAATCTCATGAACAATATTTACATTTATAATAATTAAAAAAGTAAAATCTAACAAACTAAGAAATAATTAATAATTAACATATTTATTTCTTAAGTAAAGTAATAATTGGTAGACTTAATTGTCAATAATTTTTTATTAGAATTATTAGGAAATTGGAATAGAAAAATTGAAACACATGTAATATATTATTGGAAATATTCTGTCAACTAAAAATAAAATCAATTTATAATATATAAACGAAATACTCCTCAACTTACAAATTCTTTTTATGAAGATGAATCATACTTAAAATTAACTTTTTAATATATCAAAATAAATCCTAACAAAATTTGATAAATTTATTATATTACACACTATCATATTAAAGTACTCACAAGTATCTTGTTTTCCATCCAAAATGTACACATTCATATCAATTAAAAAAATTAATTTACAATATATAAATAAAAATATTTCTTATATATATATATATATATATATATATATATATTCTTACACGTGTATGTGTGTAATTCACATATTTATAAAAATTGTATTAATCGAAATATATCGACTTAACTCATTAAAATTGAAAATAAAAATCTCTTATTCGGTATAATATATGTCTTACTGATAAAGATTTTCACCGGTAAAATCAACTAAAATACAACTACCGAGAAAAACAAAATTATACAATTTTCATCGATAAATATCATATTCTTTATAATGAAAAGTATTGAATACACCTTGATGTATCCGATCATACATATGTGGTCCACTGATCAATATAAATAAGGAATTGAAATTTGACTCTTCTTAATTTGAGAAACGAGCTTTTTACCCCACCCTTCCAAATAAATAATACCTATTTGAGTGTTAAGTGGGTGTGTGTTAATGTTTCGGGGGTCAAAAATAACACTCTTTCAATTTAAGGTAAAATGCAAGAAAGGAAGAACCATGCAAGAAACCCCACCCCTCCTGCTCTGACTGTGTTTTTGCCCTAATTGAAGCAAAGGAATTGTCATAAACAAGCATCTGGGTAATTAAAAATTTCACTGATGATGAACTCAAGTTGTTCAAAACATGGTGAAACACAAGCCCACTTTCTGTACCCAAAAATAGGCTTGATACCTAAAGTAAGTAAACGCCAATTTTCTGATAGACTCGACTCAAGCCCTTTATCTTGACCCTTTGGTGCTCTTCTGCTGCTAGATTCTCCGCAAGAGTTGAATTATGTGGACCACATACTTTATAAAAAGATGTACACAAATTGATCATAGAGCACTAATTCAAATCGATCTGAGACTGGTACAAACTACTACCAAATGAAGTAATGTGCTCTATACGTGTCGATAGCCCAGGGTGCCTTCTGCAGATTTTCATTTGGATTACTATCATTTTTTCCAATTCTCTTTATGCAACACCTTAACCAAACAGGAAAAGAGATCGTTTTCCGCAGCCACCCGAGAATGCCATCCCATCATATCCTTCTTCATATGAATCATTGAACCCACTTCTAACATTTTTTTTTAATTTTTGTGTAAAGGGTTTAAAGCATTTGCATGTGCATGCATTAATATTATATCATACATGATAGTATGGATATTAATAAGTAAATACTCATTACATTCTGTAATTTTGTTAACGAACAAATTAAATGCATTAACATTAACGATAAATTAAATGTATTAATTAGATATTTAAAGTGTGATTGTAAGTCTTATATTAAATAAAAATGAAAAAATTAAGCAACATTTAAAAAAAATCCATAAAACTAATAATACACTACAAGAAAAAAAAACTATTTAGAGATCAACTTTTAACTACCAAATGAAATGGTTGTTAATTGTAACCAAAATAGTTACCAAATTAGATTTTGATTACTAAATAACTACAAAATAGAAATAATGATTGAATTTAGTGACCAATTAAGTTAAGATAATTGATATCTATAATTAGCTATCAAGGTTTTAGTGACCAATATCATTAGATTTTAAATTAGTCTCTAACTTAATTAGTATCAATTTAGAATTTAGAATGTAATAACATAGGTCACTAAAACATTAATAGCTAATGTTAGATACCAATTATTTTAACATAATTGATCACTAAATTCAATCATTACTTTTATTTTGTAGTTATTTAACAACCAAAATTTAATTTGGTGACTATTTTGGTCACAATTAGCAACTATTGTATTTAGTAGCTAAAAATTAGTCTCTAAATAGTTATTTTCTAGTAGTGATATTTTAAGATTTTAAATTAAAAGTGATATCGTTTTCTTATATAAGTTGGATTTTTGTCCCATACTTCGATTTCACCGAAGTTTCCTTCTTCATATTTTTCCCACTGGTGATATCGGAATGGATGTGGTGACTCCTGTATGGGATTCAAAACTTCAATACGATCTTGCATTTTAACGCTTTCGAACTATTTTAGATACCACTTGCTATCTTTCCACATCAGCCCTTTGTCTAGTTCTTCTCATCTTTCTCTAAATTCCTCCTATCTATCATTGGGCAATTCACTTTCGGTAATATATTTGAATTCTGTAGGCTTGCTTTCATGCCCAAATACAGCATTGCTCCTTATATTAAAGCTGAAAAATTGTTATAAGGTCACTCATATTTAGCTGTCTACAACGATCATACATGTTGCAAGTAGTTGCAGAAAGCACAAAGTAGTTTTTTAGCCTGCAAGTCTGGGCGATGGTAGTTTTATATTTACAAAGTAAATTACTTTTCTTGACTTTTTAAAGACAAAAGTTTAGTGTAAAAAGAGTTTGATTAAATTTGATATACTATGTCAACTAAATAGAATCATCCTATATATGATGTTTAAAGTAATTGTTACAAAGGATAACGATTTTTTCTAAAATATGTATAAACGTTTCAGTGAGAATATTGTCTGTAAGAGAAGAAGAGAAGAGTAGATTTGTACTGTACAACATATATGAATAGTTAAAATTAAAATGATTACTTGGTAAAAAGTTATATATAATTTTATTTTAATCTTCCACAATTCGATCCAATATTGGTAATGATTTCCTTTTCTCACCATCTTATAATAAAAGTCCTCTTTTTCTTTTTCTTTTTTCTTTTTATGAGAGAAAGATGAAAACGTTATTTCAAAAGTAAACTCAAAAGTGATACTTCGAAAGTAACTTCTAAAATATTTTCTTTTTGTTTTTCCTAATCTATCAGTCAAAGATTAACTACTTTTTAAATTCATTATATTAAAAAAACAAGGATAAAGACGAAGAGTATCATTATTTTCATTTAATCTTAATATAAAAATTTTGATAAATAAATTATTTTTCAGTTAGATTAAAAAAAATAAAGGATAAAAAAGTGATTTCTTTTTTTCATTTCTATCGAGTTAAAGTAATCTTTAGTTACTATAAACAGGGTATCAAATATATTATGTCAAACATTTCCTTACAAAACTAAATAACTTTTTGTAGAATACAAAATTAACCAATTCGGTTGTTGAATGATTTGATATTATATTTCTAATAACGTATATCAATTTTTACATAAATTAAATACTTGTTGATATATTACCATTATCATTATTATTCTGTGTTATGTAGTAATGGACCATTACTTGTGTTTTAAATAATATATTATCCGTCGAAATAAAGTATTATCATAAAGTATTAATAGCTATACTTATTTAAATGATCTTTACAAATTTAATTTATTTTATAAAAAAATTCCAATTCAAAAATTGGATTGATTACTTTCATGCTCTATAAAAACTTAATTAGTCCACAAGTCAGTCATGGATAACTAATAATAAAATCACCATAAATGTACTTTCTAAAATAATTATTGTAAAATTTGGAAATGTTACAGCACATAACAATATATTATTAAATGATATAGTATAGAAAATTTCTGTTGTTAGTTTGTGGGTATATGAAATTTATCATCAAGCAAATTTTATTCTGGTAATTTTTTTTCAATACTTCACGCATAAAAGTTAGTGTTTTTGTTGTTTTGTGAAACTTTCATTACTCAAAATCTACACAAACACATCAATCAGTGTCACATTCCAAAGTCCAGAAGGTTTGGGCCTTTAAGGAGGAATCCTTAATATGCACATAGGGAAAAAGAATGCAGAGTTTATACACAAGCATATTTTATGGTTAAAATTGTTAAGGAGATGGTATCAATGGGACACATACATAGATGGTGATAAACGCAAAATGGATGACAGGGATGATTATGTCTTAAAGTGAAATTATATAACTTAAGTGCATGCATACAAACATATATTACTGGGATTGTGGATAGAAAAGTAGAGTAAATTATATTATACTTTCCTTCTTCTTGTATAATATTCTTGTTTTGTTTTCTACATTTCTGATCTAGGACTTTGGGAAAAATTTCTTTAGTAAATCATTCCTTCACAACATAAAATATTATATATTATGTCGTTATTTTAATTATAGAAACGATTGGATAGTGTTTTGTGGTTATTTTAATTATATGAATCATTTGATAGTGTTTTCATTTCATATTTGTAATCTTATTTTCAAATATATTTGTAATTTTTAGAAGTTTTATACCACTATACTCTTCAGTGTGAGACTATATATTTAAAGATAATCCGATAGGTCCAATACTTTATTAGAATAAGTTCTGATACATTTTCATACACTAAACAAAATAACCATTATATCTTTAATGAAAAATTTTAAATAAACCTTGCACTCCTTAACTTTTTTTTATTCCGGATTTTACAATTTGGAATTAAAAAGTTTGTATTTTGGATTGTAAAATCCGAAATACAAAAAATACATTTCATTCTGAAACATACACTCTAGAATAAAATATATATATATATATATATATATATATTTTGGATTGTACAACCTAGAAAAGATATTTTTGAAATTTTGAAAACACATGGAGTGTAGGACTAAGTGATGGAGGTGCAGAAATACCATATTAAGAAGTAGACTTTAAATCAACTTAACCTTACAAAATCGATTTATTAAGATAAAATTTGCATTTACGTATAAACTATTGAAAGACTTTATCTCTTCTTTAACATGAGATTTTTAAGTTTGAGTTAATATTCTTTCATACATTTTTCTCTATAAACTTCAACTAAAACCTCCATCTTGAAAACCCAAGGTTTTAAAGTGTTTCATTTTACCAAACACAAATTGAAATATTTAAGCCATATCATTTTAAATCGAGGTTTCGAAATCAACCATTCTAAGGTTCAAGTTCTTGATTAGAGCCTGTGCTACTAATGTTACGTAGCTTCATGCAAAACTTTATCTAGTCTTTCATGTTTCACTACTGAAGTTTTGTGACTTGGTGATCCGCAAGCTCAGCACATTCCTTTTTCTAGTTTTCCCTCAAGTTCAACTGCATTATACTAGTCCCTCGCTACTGTTGATTCAGTAGACAGGTTCTATGTATGTACATGGGAATATCTATATGACATTAAAAGCAATTTCCTGAACTCGGCCTTGCCGACAAGGCTATTTTAACGAGGAAGGTAAGTTATAATTAAAAATACTAAGGATATGGCATTAAAGGGGCACGTTTATGGACATAACTATTCGAAAAAGCAATTGCATGCGTAAAATGCCTGCTCGTTTTCTGGATTACGAGGATCATATATTATTGCAAGTAGAAAGAGGATAGGTTGTAATGGATTTTCCTTCCCCTTGCGTAACATCCCTGCTTTGTTTCCTTACTGTCAAACACTAGTCTTTTGTTCGTTAGAAATTTTCTCCAATAAATCACTTCATTCAAATAACAAAATATTACTTGAATATTGAGTGGTTGGTTCGGTTTTAGGAACCATTACAACATCTCACACAAACCTTGTTAGAGGAAATTGTTAAGAAAAAAACTATGGATAAACAGATAAAACAGTTTTTAATATCGCCCAACCGCAAATAGTTAAATGAATTATAAGTTTGTTAACATTTTCAATAATTATTTTAGAAGTCACATTTGACTGGCTTTCGTGTTTCCTTACCACCACAGCTTGACTCCAAAGGGGTGTTGGAAGGGATAAAAAATGAAAAGAAAAAAAAACATGGCTCGGGAGAATAGTAAAGGACTATCAGAAACCTCTCGAAATGGTTTGATCTGATTAGAGAGGTTACAACGTACACCCAATGGAAACCAAATAAAAAGCTAGATATAAATCATATTGAAGAAGCCTTGTTAAAGCATGCTTACAACAATGAAGGTGATTTGTAATCACTATACACAAACATTTAACTAGTTAGCCCAAGGTTAGAAAGCAAAATACTGCTGATGAAGTCAACTGCTAAGATGTTAGAAGCAATAGCATAACGGTCGTTTGATTGCTAAGCAGTACTAGCATTCTTTTTCGATGCACGCACGCGACAAGCTGTCAAACCGGCAACCGCCATAGCAGCTCCAACTGAAAATTCAAGGTACGAAGTTAATTAAAAGGTTTAATACTTAAAATGGAAAAATGGATATTGTGGAAGTTTGTAGTGTATGCGTTAATCTATCGAGTGTAGATAAAATAAACGCACCCAAGGCAAAAATAAGAGAGCGATGAAGCTGGTGGTGTTGCTTCTTTCTTCGTGAAATCTCAGTTTCTGGAATGCTCAAATGAGGGTGTTCTGCTGCATTAACAATTTTATTATACACATTACTCGAATCACCTAGTTTCATACTGACGTGAACAGGTGCCTTTATTCCCAATTCCTGGGTAACCTATACAGGAAGATAAAAATATAATAAAATACGCAAATCATAGTTATAACATTACAGATAATCATCGTGTATGCAATTATATTGTAGTCACGAGCTGAAAATGCGTTACCTTTAATGAATCTAGTACTGCCCTTGGCAATGGAGATAAATCATCCTTAGCAGCGATAACGAGGCAAGGAGTTCTATAACCAGTTAGTTCTCCATGTCTAACAACCTTCTCAAGCAAATCTTTGGATTTCTTCCAGGAATATTCATCTGAGCTGTGAAACAGGAACACATTTTAAATATTGATACGGGAACGAAATGCAGGAAATAGTTGTACTACAAATATGCTATGAAGATTGAGACAGTTATTCTACTTCGACTGGGGAAATTTATTCCATCCATGTCCATGTAGGAGAACCACAAAAGCTGATATAGTGTATGTTTGCATGATTATTTATGAGAACACATTTTTTCATGGAAAGATGAAAAAGAAGAATAAAATACAAATACTTTTCCAAAAATAAGCTAATCTAAGACACCAGATTATCTTTAGCACTGTAAGATGAATTTTGTTACAGAATATAGCGTCACCTTAATGGTACGTTTGGCTGAAGAGGGTGGATATAGGGGATGAGAACCGGATTGTTTGGTAGGATACAGAAAAAAATTGAGAGAATTTAAAAAGTGAGTAGGTCTCACTAGTACTTTTATACTCTATTTGTCATCTATTTTTTCTCATTCACTCTATCTCTCTTCTCTCTACAAGACTCTAAGGATTTACTGCATTATAACATGGGTTAGAAGATCATAGGTCTTTAGGATTCCCAAAGAGAGTGTTGTAATTTGTATTGTATCCGTAAACAGAGAAGAAAGTACAAGGAATGAGAGCTATGCTCCCCCAAGTCAGAAAGATCTCTGGACTCCCAAAGATTTTCCGAATCCTCCTTAATTCCCCCCACTACCCATTTCTTCCCCCATATTACAGATTCCTCTCCTCTCTCTAAATAACTTCCACCAACACACTGAGTGGACACAATTTTACTCTTGCGCCTACGGGAATAAACCTTAAAGGGTCCCTCTATATTGGGCTGAGGCTGAGGCAGAGGCAAGTTCCTATGTCTAAAGTCTTAGTTTCTAATTCAGCAAATTCCATCAGCATAGATAAGTAACCAGCTCTTAAGGAAACACAACATGCAATCAACCACTTTAAGTGAATCATAAATGCAAAACATAATCATAAAAATTACTTGTGTTTCCAAGTGCAAAGCAAAAATCTTGCTAAAGTGAATCGATAATGCAAAACAGCCGGTTTACAGCTAACTGTAACAAATTATAACACTTAAAATCATTTTGCAACCCACCTGTCATACACAAAAACAGCTACATCGCACGCAGCCAAACAATCCTGAGTTGACAAAAGTTCCGGTAATCTATCCTCAGGTATCTCACGCAATACGAGAATTTTCGGAGTTACCTGTACAGCAATCATCAGGATTATGAGTATACAGAATGCATCTTATACCCATTTAACTTCCACAACAACGTCCACCATGCTTCCCAGTATTGGTAATCAGCAATAGAGTATACTGAGACAAAACGTGAGAGGAAGACAATGCTGTTTCACAAAATCATTAAAATGGTAACCACGTTTTCTCATCATAAAAAATATCATCCTCACCCCTTTTAGTTCAATGACATTTGTCGCATACTGCTCAACTGTTGTTGGAGTATAATTATTTGAAAAAGGCCTGTGAAAATGACACAATTAGTTGTTGCTTTGGAGGGAGAAAACAATAAAAAGTATGAGTATATCAAATTTCACATGCCGATATGAATTAAAAGAAAAGGAAACAACATAGACAAGACATTGATTATGAAGATTGGTTCAGAGGCCTGCCTTCCCAGTAACGAGTACAACAAAGCAGATTTCCCAGCATGTTTAGAACCAAAAACATAGCATTGGAACACATTTCTTTCTGTGGTTTGCTTCTTGCGATCTAATGATCTTTTACGAGTGACACGGAGTGCTGCTGCAGGATTACCCTTATATCCAATGTAAATCAAATTAGCCAAGCTAAGTTTTGGATCAAGTAATGTCATGAGGGCCCACTGCACCATACAATTTAAAAGATGCATCAAAAACAAAAAAAAGAACTCAATTTCGAACTAAATGAGGAATTGTAAATAAGACAATTCTTTTCAATTTGTCTGAAATACAAAATATAAATGAAGGAACCAAGTCACGTGACTAGAGAAAACAACAACCCATCCCATCCAAAAGATGAAGCAAAGAGAATAAACATATACATCAAAAGAGAAAGAGAGAAGGGATTAGCTATCTCTGAAAAAGTTACTCTCATTCCCATCTTTAGTATTTTTTAATCTAATTGTTACAGTGAGTAACTCATCTTTAAGAAAATGAGAATGAGTTGTGGAGTAACTAATTTAGTGTTACTCATAAAGTAACGTGATCCCTCCTTAGGCAATACACATATATAAGGGAAGTTTTACCCCTGCAAGGAAACCACAAAGCAATAGTTTCTATGTAACAGATGGAACTCAAGGCGCAATAAAGTAGCCATCCAGATGATCAAAAAACCAAAATTTTCAAAACCGATAATAACAATTAAAAACTTCCTTTAATGTATCTTTCCAGGCAATTAAATGAAGTAACAACCTCAAAATTGCTTTTCTGAATCTTCATCAATAGTGATAGACATGTCAATAATGGGTTGTGTTTCAAGAGTGGGAAAAATTACAATCCTACTCAGCAGTGCCAGACAAACATTTGCACCTCCTTGTCCGGGAAGGTGATGACTTCTAGGAAGAATCATTAGATGCCATTGAAGACAAAGAGAGGACAAAGAAGAACACGTTATGGTGTGTCAAGTTTTGGATCCTAGGGCAATTGATCATCAAGAAACAGCCCATTCAGACACCAATAAGTTCAAAGGATTGCTGAAGGATTATCCCATATAATGTTGGTGGATGGTAGAGCTCATCACAATTTTATATAGTTACAGAGTTAGTGGTTTCTTTGGGATTGAAGGTGGTTGACACAAACTTACAGAGTATGTTTAGGAAATGGAAGTAGGTGCAAGACAAGGGGAATTTGCCCAGCTATTATAGTAAAAGTAGGATGCTATAATATAGTTGTGGATACATATGTGTTGTATTGGACTTAGGGGGAATGGACAGTATTTTGTGTGTTGAGTGGCTGGTGACCTTGGGGAAAACTGCAACAAATTGGAAGAGGAAGACAATGAACTTTGAGAAGAAAGGTCATTGATTACATTAAGGGTTATCAAGTCCAAAATAGAAATCATCCGTATCCTTGCGAGAAAAATTATACAAAATGTGGCTACAGAAAATAAAGACTACTTGATAGATCAGCTAGTCCTCCTTGTGAGTAAGGAACTTGAGCAAATCTTAATCAACACCAATTAGTCTTTCAGAATCCAAAGGTGAACAATGATCACGCCATCACCTTGAAGCCAAATAGTAACCCAATGAGCGTTAGGTTGGACAGTCATGCTTACCACCTCAAGGATAAGAGTTGATTCCAGTATTATTACACTAGTTTCATTCCACCCCTATGGGAAGCCACTTTAATCCCACAAAAACATACAAGAGGTTGGCTAGAAACTTTTACTGGAAGGGAATGAAGAAAATTGTTATGGATTTGTTCATGGGTGTGATGTATGTTAACGCCACAAATACAAATATTGTCCCCAACTAAATTGTTACCACCAATTCCAAAGCAAATTTGGGCTGAGATTTCAATGGATTTAATCACGGGGCTTCCATAGTCACATGAGTAAGAAGTTATGATGGTAGTAGTTGATTAGTTGTCTAAATATGCCCATTTTATCACCCTTAAAGCCCCATTTACTGCCAAGACGCATTGAATTTTTTTCCCAAAAAGTCATTTATGGATTCCCTATATATACCTGTGACATGCTTTTCTTGACCGAGTTTTGGAAGGGACTATTTCGCCCCCAAGGAACATTGTTGCACACGAGTACTTCCTACCATCCTCAAATGGGTAGCCAAACAAAGATGGTTAATTGATGCCTTAAAACTTACCTACGGTGTTTTTCTTCCAAGCAGCCGAAACAATGGCATTTTTGGTTGTCATGGACCGAATTTTGGTATAATACATCATACCATACAACAAATGGAAAGTGCCATTTTAAATTGCGTATTGATAGGCCTCCACCAATTGTCATATGGCTTTTGAATGGGAAAACCTTAGTTGAGTCTCTGTGTGTGTTTTAGTTGAGAGATATGAGGCCTTGCATCAATTGCAGCATATCAACGAAAAGCTCAACAAAGTATGAAGAAACATGCAATTTCTTGTCACAGACAAGTGACATATGCCAATGGTGAGAATGTACTTTAAACTAAGACCACATTGACAAAATACTATAGCAAAGTGGACCAATCCAAAATTGTCTCTATGCTACTTTGGTCCTTTCCATATTGTAGCCCACACAGGGGAGGTAGCATATAAGCTACCATTTCCAGAAGTAGTCACGGTTCATCCCGAATTCGATGTATCCTAACTCAAGAGGCAGTTCTAGCTTCTAGAGAAAGTAAGTGTAATGGCAAGTAGTCACAGAAAGGCTCATCATTTGGAAGACTAAACCGATTGAAAAAGCTACTTGATAAGAAGCAAAGGGTGTCAATGAGAAGTTTTGTACCTTTTACCTTGAGGACAAGGCAAGATTTATACGAGGTAGAATTGATTGGAACTCAAACCCAATTTGAAAAGCCCCTAAACCCCTTTAGGTCCAAACTTGTGGATCTAATATTAGTTAGGCCCATTATTACAAAAGAGCTCATAGGTAAGGCCAGGGGCAAGTTATTTAAAGAGAGAAATGTTGTGAGGGGATATGCAAATACTAATTGAATTGTCAAGTCTAGATATTCTTCTTTGAGTTGGGAGCTACTGCTCTTTGTTATTTCCCTTTCTTCATTTAATCATGGCAAGGAAAAAAACCTTTGTAGACCATAAGCATCAATAATGCTAACAATTAGAATCGGGAATCACAAAAATCCTTTCAGACATCCATCCAATCGTGAAGGTTGAAGAATAAAGAAAAGTATAAAATCAGCACCTGAGACAGAAATCCATTCAGAGAGATATAGCCCGTATCAGTTTTCTCTGCAGCATCCTTATACGGAGCATTGTTCCATGGACTGAAATTGAAGAGCAAGTGAAAATTTTAGATGAATAACTTCAGATGCAGAAACTTTTATCAAGCACACATCACATTGAACATGGATAAAAGGTTTAAAATTAAAACTACTCCTATTGGTTTCAAGTAATCAACCTAAAAGGAGTAAGCGTCACATTTTTTATGTTCAGATTTCTCAAGTAAGTGAAACAATCGATTCCCCCAAAGTACAAGAGGTTTTCTTCAAGCCGTTATAACTACACTAGTATGAAATGCTACAACCATACTCACGATCAAGGTTTTTAACAAGGTCAATGACTATGATTTTGACGACAATGTTAAGCTTTACAGAGTTTTTGCAATTGTAATTTCCTACAGCATCAAGGGTTGAAACAGAACTACAATTTAAAAAACCGTTCCTCACAATCAATATAAACAAGACACTAATAAGCCCATAGGGCTTGTTCAAATGAAAGAAAATATATGCTAAATGGACCTCGCATAACTAGAGTCAATGAATTAGACAAAAAGAACTTACTAGCCCCAAGTTCTCATCATTATTGCGTGATAATTACCAACCAACGAGACATGGACAGTGACAATAACCTAAGAACTTAATTGAATCCAAACATCCATTATTATTAGCCTAAAACTATTTGCTTCATATTTAACCCTTCCTTTCCTTGCAGCAAATTTAAGCCAATTCCAATATATCTCTCAAAGAAGTTATGATGCAGGTTATGAAACAATATATTTACAAAACCGCATTGCGGAGTTGCACAAAAACCCCTAAAACAACACATATAAAGCACTAACATTAGCAAGTTCAAGAAGCAAGTCGTTTATATACTAACCACAATATCTAATAAGAACCTAGGAGTGATTCTCAGCAAGCACAACCAGCATATTATTAAGGAAGTTACTATAGCAAAATGTGTTAGGCACCCATGAATGGGAGAGCAGAGAGATAGTATGGAAGAGGGCAAGATTCAATAGACGCTGACAATAATAGCTGAATCTTTACAACAAAAGGAGATTTCTCCTTGCAAGAGTTCCCCTTCGACAACAAATGTACAACTTGTTTCCGTGATGTTAACCTTCAAAAAGGATTCCTCTCCTACCTCCTCCTACTTAGGGATGACAACAGGTTGGGACAAGACAAACAAATCCACTCCATCACCCACCCTGTTACCTGTTGGATACCTACACAAAAATATCTACAGATTTCTTTTATACCTACGAATATCTATAGATACCCATGGATATTTTTGAAAAAATTGAGTAACATTATTTGAAAGTAATTTTTTAAAATATAAACTCAAATAAAAATTTGATCTTAAAGTGTAATTCAAATAAAATTGCATAATAACATATCAGTACAAATAAATTTAGTCTAACAAATTCAAGTAAGTTGCAACACAAGTATAAGTTTAGAAAACATTAATCTCTTTAAAAACATCTTTAATTTCCAAGTCTAAGTAAAAGACACAAATCTATAAATTTAAATTCTAAACAATTCTTCAATTGTTAATGTTTCTCAGAGAAAAACTTTATTTTTATCACTTGATTTTCAAAAAGTATACAAATAACAGTTATCCGCAGATTGGATACTATGATACATGTACCCGTCTCATTAGAAAGTAGGTAATTAAAGTACCCATTCTCGTCACCCATGAGTATCCATTAAAGGTACATGTTTAGTATCCATTATGGATTTTACCGGAGATATCCGCAAGTATGGAATTTTGTGTCATCCTACTGTTCAGGCTAAGCCCTTGAACTAAGTTTGTAAACTATTATGTCCTCAAGGATCCTATCAATATGTTGTTGAGTTTTGAACCTAGAAGTTATCTAAAATACTCCTCTACCTACTAAAGCAATACGTCAAGTTGTTAGAGGTACGGATGAGAAGACGGAAGGAGCACCGTTCTTATATTTAGTTTAAGTCATGGGATTGTTCACCACAAGTTACTTTAATAAGATCAAAATAATTTGAGTTCTTATAACTCAGACCACCATGAAATTTTCATAAAGAGAAAATTTAATTTTCTTTTAGAATTCATATATATCCTTTTATTACATTACAAATACATTTTTTTTAAGCTAAACTATGTGCCCCTCTAGACAACCATAATATGACTCATTAAATTCCACATTAATTCCTACTAAGTAGTTTTAGGTATCCACTAGCAATTAACTCCCACTAGTATTGCTTTTAATTTCTACTATTTGCATCATTATTTCCCACCATGAGAACATGAATGATTGGTTTTTAATCTTTCCATGTGACAATTCAGCGGCTTAATTAACTTAATTAAAAAAGCATAATAAAAACTACAAAGAAAACCCAAAATTATATTCATCAAGGTAAGAAATTACAATTACAATAAACATAAAATTAGGATGATACTACTTTTAAAGGACAAGTACAGGGAAAGATCACCTTTCTGGTGCAGTATCAAATAGTTTATCAACTTCAGCAGGTCGTAGTGTTAGATCCTAGAAAAGTATCAGGTTTCCAAACCGAAAATTAGAAGAGTATATTGGTTTTATTCAGGGAAAGCCACATAAAGGGGGTGTTTAAAGCACACAGTAGTGGTCAAGATATTCCAAGAGTTATACATACTTTATCTGTATCTAACAATTGAAAGATTCCTTCCAGAAACTCTACGGCTTCACCTGTCAGCTCCACACTCTGCGTGAAAATGTCTAAGAGAGTAAGTTCTTACATACCATTTGCAAGTTATATAGCAATTATAAAGAACAGGTTCACAAAAATTTTTGTCGTGACTCAAAGCCCTAAAACAAGAGGATGTGCAATGATTGGTAAAAAGAGAAACTCTGTCTCCGGATTCTGCAAAAGTGATCATTTGATTGAACAAGCATGCATCACTAAACTATACCAACAAATACTTGCATCCTTTTTCCAATTCAAAAATGAGAAAAAAGGAATAATATTATAACATGTCAAGTACTAGCTGTAAACTATTACATTCCAAACTGCCATACATTTATAGATAGAAAAGGAAATATTTGGAGTCTGGAAAATGAATAACCACACAACATAAAAGAGCTAAATTTTAGAACAAAAATAAAATCTAGATTCTTTGTAATCACCAATCCTAGTGATCTGAGTAGTTCACATCTGTCAGCTAAAATTTCCTACTTGTTTGATTTTGAGCAATCATCAACACTGATACAGAATTAGTAATTGATGGCTGATATTACTAGAACAAGTACCACTCATAGATAACATTTTAATTTTCCTCATATAACAATTACACATTTTCTGTTATGGTTAATACAAGTGTAGAGATTATAACAATTAAATGGTTGACCTGGTACTCTAATCTCTTCCTATTAACTCAAACAAGAAGATCGAAATGGAATTTCATAAACATCCAAAACCAAGAGAAAAAAGAGTATGACCTGATCAGAAGCATGCATAGATGGAACTGGAAAGAAATCATCCCGGAGTTTTAAATCATTATCATATCCAAACTTTCTTAGAACAGCCCACAATGTCTCTGTTCGCCCTTTCTTTAGAAACATATTATGGACATAAATAAAGCCTGGAAAGGTAAGACCAATGGAGTTGACTCCGTCAGGTACTTTCTGCTGTACAATTGTTTTGACTTTTGCTATTTCAGATGGCTGCAATGCTGCATTGAAGCATTTAACCTGTTGAAATATGAATTAGCAAAAGTAAATGGGATACAACAAACTAAATATTCAAACTACAAAGGGCAGGGAGGGTAATTTATCAAAACCTGAAACTCATTTAGTTCTTCATCACTGAGAGCATCATCCATGTCATGATCGCATAGAATAAATATTCTTCTTAACGCCCTCACACATCGATCTGTTAAACCATGTCTTTTATAATCAAACAATGGATCAACTGGATGCAGTACTGCTTTTAGGGCAAAATAAAAAACTTCAGGGACCTAAAAATAATCAAATATAACGCACCTGAGTTTTACTAAATAGGGAGTTGAATATAATTCCAATATCATCAAGAAGTTATCCTTATATGCCTAAAGCCAGACCTTGCACTATCACATCAATGCAAGAGTTTCTTAGGATTATTGTAATGAATCGCACTCTAAGGAAAACAAAGGAATGCGTGATCTTTAAAAATAAAAAATATGACCCACTCATACATTTTGATGCTGTTTTCTAACCATATAACAGACTAACTATATATACACTTATAATTTACGAGACTAAACAACAGGTAAGCATGACCAAGACTTTAAAACATGGTCCGCAACTGTGATTTCGCCCACAACAACAAAGTTTCGGAGGGGTATGCAATCACAGTTGTGCCCACACCAGAAGCATTTGTCCAAATTTCCAACAATATCAAGAAACACATAAAACCAAGCAACCACAATTTAAAACCTTGAGCACAACCAAGTAGCAATGATGCAGCAAAACAACATACTTGATAAAGTGTAGCAGCAGAGCATTCAACACAAGTGACAATTTCAGTGAACTGTTGCATGATATTTGTGGTGAGACTCTCTAAGCTCACTAGCTGATTTTCTTTCCGCAGGTCAAGCTTGCAGCCAACCACAATTACAGGTGCCTTCGCCTGCATAACAATAAACAATAGAAGGCAACCATTAGCTTCCCATTCACTTCACACCTTATCTCTAAACAGAAAAAAAAAAAAAAATGTCAGTAACTAAAAGAATCAAAACTAACCTCCAACTTCCGCAGTTCTGGGAGCCAGTAAGCACTCAAACGCTCAAAGCTCAACGGTTCATCGCAGGCATAGGTTAAGACCACCGCGTCAGCTCGCTTCAATTCTTCATTGCGCGCGTTTTGCTTTTCGAAGCTAAAACAATACAGATCACACGACGAAAGTGTTAATTCAAACGAGATAACTTCTAAAGTTTAGGTTAAGAAAATTAAATGGCATTCCTATCAGTTAAATCTAGGGCTTATATCTGATTAACCAATTATTTACAAAATTATTATTACTGTTAGTTTTCTTTTGTTTTGCTTCAATTGAATGATGATGACGCGGAGAAGAAATGCGAGTGTGGCAGAGACCTGGAAGGTGTATCAATGAGGATGAGAGGAACGGAATCGGGGTACAGATTATGGGGTAAGCGCGTGGGAGGGAGCACGGGCGGAACGGACTCGGGGAAAGATTCCGACGCCATTGCGGCTACGAGTGTGGATTTTCCGGTGCCACCGTCGCCCACAACGGCGACTCTAACCACCCTGCGATCGTCGGCTCTGAAGGGGCCAACCATTGCAGGAAAGCAAGGAACGGACGAGAAAATTTTGAGAGGTGTTGGTGTGGAAACGCGGTGCAGTGCGGTGAGTTTTTGGACAACTGAGCGAGGACCAGTTCCGAAACAACGAATTTAAATTTGAGTAAATATGGGAAATTGGTCAATAGATCCTTAAAAAAAATTTGTTAAACGAGTTTTTTAACTTTTTATTATGTCTTTCCATGATCTGAAATCCACTATCAATTTTGGTGTATTTGTAAAGTTTTAAAAACTTCACTAAATAATGTAAATTCAAAACTCTTTTCTCCACTTTTTTTGTTTAGGTTGCCCAATTGAAGACTTCCTTAAAAAAATAACGCTGAGAAAAAATATACTTTTATTTTTGCATAAAAAAATTAAAAAATAGGACATATATTTTCTTAAAACAGGTTTGTGCTTCTTGGTTAGGGTTTCGATTTTTTGGGATTGTTAGAAAAAAGAAAGATGTGGTTGCGAGTGGCAAAAGTGAAGATTGGAAAATTAGGATTTATGATTGTTTGAGTTTATACTAATAGTGATGATTGAGAAAGAATAATAGAATTTATTTTGTCATAGTATAGTTTTATTTGGATACGAGGTGATTTTTTATCGGTTTAATTGCCTTAAATAGATATAAGATGGGTTAAAAAATAAAGTAATATTATTTGTTAAAATACATACATATACTATACCTTATATTATTTATATGTCAAATAATTTTATTTAAAATTAATCACATTGATATGATTTAAAATTTAAAAAAAAAATATGTTTTGGTTTTGTTTATATTATTTTTAGTTTATATTTTTTTAAGTGAGTTAAAACAAATTGGAATCAGTTGAAAAATCATAATTTAATTACAAAACAAGTTAAGTCGAACCAATATAATTTTTTTTAAGCGGTTGATTGGGTTAGGTTAAGTTAACTATTTCTGCAACTCCACTTGAAAAAATTGAGACAAATTTACATAGAATGATTCAAAATCTATTAACAACTATCTCATTCTTTTAAGAATCATATTTATTATATAATATAAAATCAAATTAATTTAATTATTTTTTCCTTTATAAGAGTTTTACTGTATTGTTCTTAAAGCAATAAGGTCACCGTTGGCCTAATAATTAAACCTTAGTTTGTTTATACATTATGAAGGTTATCTATTTAGTAAACAATGATATGAGTAACATTAATTTTTTCCCAATTTTTATTATAAATTACTTATATTATTTTGTTATTTTAAGAAGTATTTAGGAGAAAAAATAGTATTCTATAAAACATAGAAATAATAACTTTTATTAAAATAAAATGAAAAATGTATTAAAATTTTTATACTGTTATCTAATAATAATTTCTCATAAAATTACTACTTAATTTTATAATATTTTTTAAAATTTAAATTCATATATAAAGTAATATTGTTAATAGTAATTTTTACATTGATAATTTATTAAAATTAATTATAAATAAATTACATCATGATTTTTGTACTAAGGATGGAGGCCATAAAAATATCCAAGGAAAATGGAGACTCATTTCCAGTTAGGGTTTAGGAACTCAAATCAACTCATTGATTATGATGCAGTGGAGAGAAAGGGGAACCTTTCTGCGTTTTCTCGCCGTCATTCGCCACTTTTCAGCAGTGGCAGTGCCTGTTCGTGCCGCTGCAGCCAGTTCTAGCGGCGGTGGAGATACTCTGGGGCGGAGGCTTCTGAGCCTTGTGTATCCGAAACGTAGTGCCGTTATTGCCATCAATAAGTGGAAGGAGGAGGGTCACGCGCCACCTAAAAAATACCAGCTCAATCGCATTGTTCGAGAGCTTCGCAGGGAAAAGCGCTATAAACACGCACTCGAGGTTGGTTCATCATCTCTTGGACTCTGCAATATATGTTAGCTTTAACCTATTAATATATTGAACCCTGAATCATGAGAGATACACTACTGGGTTTCCTTTGGTATTGTGCTAGAAAAGTTTTATGCTTGGTATCTGTAAGAATGTTAATTTGTAATAATAATTTTAAGTTACATATACTACTAGTGCCTGTTTGTATTCACGATTTTAGTGTGTGTTTGATTTTAGTTGAATGTCACTTGTTTTGTTCAAAAATGTTTGAGTTAAAACAACTTTGGATAGGATTTTATTTGAGTATCACCGTTAGCTTATTTTCATAACAAATTTTAACCTAGCTCCATTTTTGCAAAATTAATTTTAGTCAAAATAGTTTTTTAAACGCTGGTTCAAACACACACTTAGTTGATTGTTTTAAAAGTCTCTTAACTGAAAATGCATGAATTATAATTTGCTTCATTTATTCGGTGCAGCAATTCTGTTTTATTTTGGTATTAGACCCTGCTTGGGGAAGAGTAGGGGAAAAAGATGTTCCAACAATATCTGTTGAAACCCGCTTACTTGCAATTCAAATGCCCCAACCAATAGGCTTGGGGGGGATTAATTGGAGTGATTTTACTGGCCTAGAATGTAAAATGGTTGATCCTTTTTGTTTGTGTAGGTGTGTGAATGGATGACCTTGCAGAAAGATATCAAGCTGGTGCCGGGTGACTATGCTGTCCACTTGGACTTGATAACTAAAGTTCGGGGTTTAGAGAGTGCGGAAAATTTTTTTGAGGATCTTCCTGATCGTATGAGGGGCCAGCAAACCTGCTCCGCACTTCTCCATTCCTATGTCCAAAATAATTTGGTTGAAAAAGCTGAGGCCCTCATGTTGAAAATGTCAGAATGTGATTTTTTGAGATGTCCTCTTCCTTATAATCACATGTTATCTCTCTACATATCGAATGGGAAGCTAGAAAAAGTTCCTAAAATTATTCAGGAATTAAAGATGAACACTTCCCCTGATGTTGTCACTTTCAATTTATGGTTAACTGCTTGTGCCTCGCAGAATGATGTTGAAACGGCAGAAAGAGTACTGCTTGAGTTAAAGAAGACAAAAATAGATCCGGACTGGGTAACATACAGTACATTGACCAATTTGTACATAAAAACTGCTTGCCTTGAGAAAGCCGGATCTACCGTGAAAGAGATGGAGAATAGGACCTCGAGGAAAACTCGAGTTGCATTTTCCTCTCTCCTTAGCTTGCATACAAACATGGGGAATAAAGATGACGTTAATCGAATATGGAAGAAAATGAAAGCCTCCTTTCGCAAAATGAATGATAATGAGTATATTTGCATAATATCCTCAATGGTGAAGCTTGGAGACATTGCTGGAGCTGAGGATCTTTATAGGGAATGGGAGTCTGTTTCTGGGACCAATGATGTCAGAGTTTCAAACATACTTCTTGCTTCATACATTAACCAAGACCAGATGGAATTGGCTGAAAGTTTTTGTAATCAAATAGTGCAAAAGGGTGTCATTCCTTGTTACACTACATGGGAGCTATTTACATGGGGGTATTTGAAAAGGAAGGATGTGGAAAAATTTCTCGATTATTTTAGTAAAGCTATTTCTAGTGTGAACAAATGGAGGCTGGATCAAATATTAGTGCAGGAAGCATTTAAAATCATTGAGAAGCAAGCTCATACTCAAGGAGCAGATCAGTTGTTAGATATCCTTAGGAATGCTGGTCATGTGAATACTGATATATATAATCTATTTCTCAAAGTTTATGCAACAGCTGGTAAAATGCCTCTCATTGTCGCGGAGAGGATGAGAAAGGACAACGTGAAGCTCGATAAAGAGACTCAGAGACTATTGGATCTAACCAGTAAAATGTGTGTGAGTGATGTTTCAAGGAATTTGTCCTAAGCTAAGCACCAAATAAAGGAGTCTTACGTAGTGTTTGGTGGGGGAGATAGTATGGGACGTAGCTTAATGTGAGCTCTACTTTATATGCATGGAAAGCAGCCAATTTTGTTCTTTTAAAAGGCATGAACAACCAAGGAAAATGGAACGGAATAGCTCCATTTCTGTTCATGCGCCAATGCCACTTCAAGATTGAGTGGAAGACTGAATGTGTAGTGTTCGTTCCATTTGAATGTTTGTGATGCAACCCAACTTGGCAACTGATACCAATTTTGACCGAACCTTGATTTTGTAGTTAGAATCAAGGTGTTTTAGTCTTTTGCTGTTAGTGTGGGGTGCAGTTAGTAATATAGGGATGCAAGAAGTGAAAGCCTCGGTACATTGGGGGATGAAGCCCAACTTGTCATAATTTGGTGGCCCTACAAGTTATAAGGCACCCGGTATCGATCCTTATTCCATTCCAATCAGGAAACATTTGAAATTCAATGAAGTCGGTTAAGTCTGCCAACATTCTGAGCACTGTAGTTGTTTTCATTAATTCTCCAACGTGCAGTGGATAACCTACATTTCTCAATTAAAGTATTCAGCACAAGCTATTTCAGTTTATTTTTCTGTAAAGGTTTTCGGTTATTGATTTGGCGGTGTTGCAATTTTTTCATTACTTGCATGGTTTTCCAAACCGCCTAAGATGAGAGTTTTTCCTATTTGGTATGTGTACCGGTTATTATGCTATGTTGTGATTGAATACACATAGTTGTCAACAATTTATCTTCTCTTGTTATGATTGAATCCACGTGTAATAGTCAATTTATTGTCTCTTGGTACTCCGCATAATTTGCATTTAATGTGTTATGAATATTTCATTATGATGGTATTGGAAGGGATAATTATTGTATTCAAAATATTATTCATTTTGAAATGTGAAGTTTTTGTTACTATTTTATATCTCAATGGATTAAAATAATAGAGTATATGTAATCTATTTTAAGTTTTCCTTTTAATCAATGTGAAATTCATTTTTTTTACAAAGAATACTGATGTTTTAACTCAAGTTTATTAAGGTAATTTTTGTTTTTTTTTTTAATTTCATGTTTCTCTTATAATTTTATTCTAGAAAAACATTTCGATGATGAGTTAAGGGATGTTTATAAATTATTGTTGATATCGATATAATATGAAATTTTTAGACATCAAAATATGAGTTGAATGGAAATGTATTGTTGAAAAAAATTAGATCGAGGAAAGCTATTGAAAATTATTGATTAAAAAAAGTTTAAAGTGAGTATATTTCAAAATATAAGTAAAAATTTGGTAAATAAACTATAGTCGTAGTAATTATGTAATGTATTAGTGTCTAATGGATTTGAAAAAAAAAAATGTGGTGCGATAATTTTTTTTTATATTTTTAAGGTGATTATAAAAAAATTAACAAATTGTTGTAACGTAATGATTTATGATTATATATATCTTTTTATACTATTAGCGTATAAATAATTCACTCTCAATTAGATAGGACATATATGACTTAATATTGATTTATCGATATTCTAAATAAAGAATAAAAGAAGCTCCATTTCTCCATGGAAAATAAAATGAAAGCCATAAAAAAGAACTTTAAAATGGAGGGAGACTTAGACAATTGCTTCATCCAATTTTTCAAAATGTTGGGAGAATTTGGTAGGGTGGTTTAGAAAGTTAGTTGCGAACCTCCACGTACGTACAAAAAGCTCAGATAACATGCGCATGCTTTATTTTACATTTTTCTTTGACTCAAACCATTCATCATTGTTTATTTGTACTTTATTTTTTATAAAAGTCAAACTAGGATTATTAGCTGCATCTCTAAGGTTGATCACCAAAATAACAAACTAAGATAGTGTGACCAAAAACACATTAGAAAGTAACTGCAACAACTAGAGATATGTGGAGGGGTTTACCCAACCCAACCCACATCCACGTATAGCCAAAGACACCAACGTTGTCATGAAATGACCCAAATCTCCCCAACAGCACGTGAATACACGCGCAACTAAACGACGTGTCGTTTTAAGGTTGGGGGTAGTAGACAACGGCATGCAGAAAGCACGCGTGGTCTAAGGAGAGTATACGTAGAAAACTGCAGATGCTCACCCACTAACGCCACGTAGGTTATATAGTTGGTTGCATTGCAGGACCCAAGTTGAAGCTTTAAAACCCTTTCAAGTCTCAACCGTTTCAGAATAAGGCAGCAAAACTGAACAGTCTTCGAAAATCAACCGCTATAACCAAGCTTTCTTTCTCTTTCTCTTTCTCTCTGCCATGGCTGCTATGCATGATGATGGTGAAGTGGGTTTTGAAGAAGGAATGCTCTGGTTACCCTCTCATGTTCTGGACGAGGCATGCGGCACCAAGGTTATATCTTTTTTCTCTTCTTCTCTTCCCTTAGTGTTCGAATTCACGTGTCTTGCTTTCTACTTTTGGATTTCATTTATAATTTATAATGTAATTTCTAGTTAGTGAATTGGTTATATATGTGCTTCAATTTATCTTCAGGAATGTATGAGGAACCGATACCAGAAGGTCCAAAGCCATCAGCAAATGCGTCAACTAGGTCATCAGAAATCACCTGGAGAACCGAAACCGCAGGTAAATGCTTTACTTAATTGCATCCGTTCAATTCATCTTTGCTTGTGGCTGCTGGGGTCCATGAGGCAGAGTATGCAACACATCATACCTTTTTTGTCTGTGTGTGAAAGTTGGTAGGAAAATGCAGGTATATATATGAATTGAGAAGGATATGATTAGGCAGATTAGAAAGTAGGCTTAAAGATTGATTAGGTTGTAGCAAGGTACTTTAAAAGAAGTGTAACAGGTACATGTGTTCCACTTGTCCCACAAGTGACATCTGATTAATCAAACAATATCGGTTACATTCAGGGCATTTGACCAGCTATATATGATTTGAAGATTTGGCAATTAGCATTATGGGTTCCTTTTGCATTTTAATTGCTTTCTCAAAATTACTTGGATTTCTTTAACAAAAGTTGAAACCGAAAAGATTCACATAAAGATTAGGCAAACCTGCACAAGCAGTAACTTTAGTTAGTGGCTTACCAGAAAAGTTCTAAAGCGCATATGCAACATAACATTAAATTAGTACATGCACGCACTCAATCTGGTGTAGGGAATTTGGAGGGTGTGTGACTGTGACTATAAAAAATCAGCAAGAGAAACTAAATTTAGAATTGTAACACGAAAAAAGATGGGGTGAAACACTAAAAAAAAAGTGAGATTCGGTATCTATTCACATATGGATAATTCGTGCCTACACATTCATTGAATGTACTTCACTATACTACCTATTTACAATTTTATTTTTATATACCTAATAATTTCTTCACTCTGTTCTTTTACTGAAATGCTCCAGTACTCAAAATCTACCTCAAGATCTTCGTATACAAGGCCAAAACTTGCCAATGGTGGACCAGGAATGCGAGTTATTTTCTTGGGATCCGCGCAAAGATCCTGTGGCACTGGTGTATTCTTACCACAAAGAGCAGGCACAAACTTCCAACCAAGCAACAGGCTAGGTGGGAGAACTTGTATTTCCTTGCATGAAATATATATATATATATATATATATATATATATATATATATATATATATATATATATATATATATATATGAGCATGTGTGCCTGCACCACTTTCAGATTAACGAAAAGTTCTTGCATCCAAAATGAATTGCGGTTTTTCTAAGTAGTGTTTGGGAGGGAATATTGAAATTCATCATGTCAACAATTACTCAGTCATGATGCATATAATTTGTTCTTAGTGATTATATATAGAGCCTATGAAATTCAATTATTTGAATCACATATTTTCTGTTGTTTAAAGATATGAGCAAATAGTGTACATCCTGAAAATGTTGTATTTATTTATACACCTAATCGTTTTGCAGCTTGTGCTCCTGTCCTCCTTCCAGCCCGAGTTGTTCAAGCTCTGAATCTTAATGTGCATACATTAGGTGTGCAGATTTCACCACCGCAAGGTCTTAAATCCAACTTTTAATTCATTTTTTTTAATTTCATACAGTCATTCAATTTTTATTATTCAATTACAAGTATTAGATATATTTTGTACAAGTGATATTCTTGAGAAAAGTTAACTAACCCTGGCCTTTCATGTTGCAGTTCAAGGTTATAACCCAGTAGTATGCAAAGAGGCATGCAACAATAACTCAATAGGAAAGAGAAGTGGTCAGAAAGATGCGTCCAAGCAATGTAGTTTTATTTCTCAGAATCGAAGTTCTTCTCCAGAGATATTTCTCCCAAAGGAATGGACTTACTAGCCAGCTTTCATTTGCGAAGGAAACAGCTACATTTGAGAAGCAAACAAAGGGAGCTAGCAAAAGATTGTACATAAATAATAACAAAAAATGAAAATCATGCATATTATGCAGAAAATGGGATGGTTTTAAACTTTAAATTTTTGTTGCTAGTTGCACTGTTAGATTCGTTGATCATGCATAGGTGTTTGTTTGAAATAAAAGCATCGATCCCAAGTCTAACGAGGGTCATGTTTGTAATTGCATGCTTCAGTATTAATATAAGTTTAAGTCCTAGCTATAGCATTATTATATTTGATGGATTAATGGATGCCAATGCTATTAAAATGTTTATAGTGATTTCAGAAGTATTTTTTTCCTTTTTCACCCTATTTTAAGGGTATCTAATGTTGAACTTGAAAGTGTAAATTCCGTTCAAGTCAAAGATTGAGGGTAGTAAGAGCAAATTCACTGAATTAACAATGGGGAAGGGTGGATCTGAGGGAACCCTTCTCTTTACGGAATACAGTGTGACTACACGCGCGTCTATGCACAACTAAAGAGTTCTATTTCAATGATAT
>Ga0209700_102342_pt1 | contig 38633 bp, 20 predicted proteins | sample SiratroredBW_FD_187528 | JGI IMG/M metagenome (GOLD analysis project Ga0209700, IMG submission 187528) | Root nodule microbial communities of legume samples collected from California, USA - Siratro red BW (SPAdes) (version 2) | ecosystem: Host-associated > Plants > Roots > Nodule | place: USA...
ATATATGTGTGTGTCATTTAAGGTTTTTTTTTATTTTTTACAACACTAATTTATGTTGTCTATTATCCTCAGGTTTCAATAACCACAAATTAAAACTCCGCAAACAACTCAAAATTGAAAAGGTGAAGAAGCCATAAACAAAACCAAAAACCAACCCTAATGGACAAATCCAATTCAAATTTTTCTAAGTACTCCCAATTTTTTAAAAGCATTACGTCAAGAGAAAGTTTGTAACATCTGAGTGTAAGGATACAAAGACTCTTTCACTTTACATTCTTTACTCCTTTATCTATTCTCTCGTTACTTTATTGTTTCTTTTCTCTGCTATTTCTCACCGTTCTCTTTCTCACTTGTTAACGTTCCGTTTATTTTTTCACTTCTGTTTCTTCTTTCGTCTGTATTTATTTCGCTCCTTAATATTCTCTACTATTTCTCACCGTTCTCTTTCCACACTTGTTAACTTTCCGTTTATTTTTTTCTCTTCTATTTCTTCTTTCATCCGTATTGATATTGACTTAAAATAGTTTGAAAAATGTTTAAATATAATATATTTTTTATTAAATTCAAAATTATCATTAAATATTAAAAAACATCCCAAGCTTACTTTCATATCATTTAAGTTCTGAAATATACTTTACATCTAATAAAAATTAATTACCGTATCTGAAACAAGGATTTTAAATTTAAGAGTTTAATTTTATCCTACAAGCATAATGTTGAGTAATGTTCCGCATGATTCTCCAGAGCCTACCTCTAACACAACGCATCATTGTAATGTAATTCAAATATAAAAAAACACCTCATAATTTACAAGCGTCGAATTTACACAAACCATACGTAACTTCATTCTCTCAAACCATTTGAGTTTTATCATATAAAACAATGTGGCAATACCCTCACTAATGTCATTAATAACTTAATGACGTAAAAGGAACATTTGAAACGTCAAGAAGAAACTGAATGAAATGTACAGGCATCAGATGTGCGAATTAGGACAGGTGCATCAGATGTCAGAATTAGGACAGGTGCAGCACTACAGTGCCCCTCCGCTACCAGAAGTCTGAGAACTTATTCTCAATTCTTCAATGGAAACAATGTTTGAAGATTGATACGGGACCACTGTTTCTTACTTTAATTACTCAGTTATGCTCCGCCACATCAAGCTCAACCAACCAGATGTACGCAACCAATATGAGTGGAGCAACATTTTACCAGAAATACAGCCAATGACAGTGATTAGTACAGTACCACTTATTTGTTCTGTTTAGGGGTTCCTACTGAATGTACAATATATTCAAATCTATATAACAATTAAATATTAAAAATAACACATTTTCTGCACAATGGTTTAGAAGATTAATATGATAAGAGACTTTTCCAATTCAACGCAAATGAAGCCGGTTAATAAAATAAAAGTACAGCGAATAATCAGGTATCAGTAAAAAAAAGTAGAGAACATGAAATTTGACAAATAATCTGGCTTATATTTCAAAGCTGCATTAGTAGTCTAACGCACTGAAGGTTAAATTTTGGATAAAGTACCGACATCTAAGAAGCACAACTTACATAGATTCGACAAAGCAAGCATCACTCAAGATTCGACAAAGCATGCATCACCCAAAAGGGTGTAGAGTAGAAAGCACAACACAAAATTAGTGAGAATATATAAAGCAGCTAAGCATCAAACAAATTCCACGAATGTGCAATTATGCATGCTGCAGCATAATTTGGAAGGAAAGGGTATAGAAGAATCAAAATAGTTGGGCAATCCAGGCTCAGTTCCAGAGAAAACAAAGAATGGATGCATAATCCATATCCAAAAGATCAAACTGCTAGTATGAATTGAGAAATGCCATCCTCGTAGATTTAGGATTGATAACATTGTTTTCAGTTCAACTCTGGAATCAACCTCTTGCAAATGCAAGTTAATCCCGCCTGCATGTTTGATCCATAACCCTTGGACCCTTGTCAAGACAAGAGCTATATGGCACTCCTACCACATCGTTACATTTAAGAATTCATTGTTTGCCAAACCATTTATTAAAAGGATTTGGGTACAAAGAATAGCAAAATGCATAAGGAAGCAACGATGTTCGTCAATCTGAAGCTTCTTTCTCGTTATAAACAAAATGTCTGGCTAAAGTAAAGGGTGGAAAACAGTATGTTCCTCATCCAGTCTCCACATTAGCAATCAATAATCCCATTCCAATACACAGAAAAGATGATGCTAAGGCCTTCTTCATCAACCACAAAAACAAACTAAATCCTATCAGATGAGAAACAACAGCATCAATTCATTGAAGTTCGTAATTTCACACACCTATCTTTCACAAACCAAACCTACACTGGGTTCTTTATCACAATCGTAAACTCATACAAGGTGGTTTGACAGACACTCAAAGCAAGACAGTGAAAAGACGATATGAACAATATTAGAGGAGTAAGAAAACTACAGATTAAAATTAAGTAGATTTCAAGAGCATTAGCAACCCATGCCAGTGAAAAGCTATCTAGTGAAACAACTCGCCACTCGTGACAATAAATTCATACAGCACACGCCTGATACAATTAGACAAAGTGTAATAACTCCATTCAAGTGCCTAGAAATGGGAAATAAAAAAATTGAGTTGTATCCAAATTAAGTTCAATGTGGACAGTATCCAGATTTAATCACTGGCAGGCTATATTTAGAAAAATGTGATTACAAAAAATTAAAAAGTGTAGCTATATTAGCAATGTTAAACATACAAAATGTAGCAATAGAAAAAATAATAAGTATAGCTATATCAACATGAATTACTAATTTAACTAAAGAATATAAAATATTTAAAGCTTAATCGCACCAATAATGATAAAATTGGATATACTATAATAGCACAAATTTCAAGTCTCAGGAATCAATATTTATGATGGAAAAAGCAAGGAAATGTCACTCACAACATACATCCTGAGTGGCTAAAAACGAGAAAAATATTTGAGGTGATTTATGACCACAAAATACCTACCAAGCTCAAAGAATAGGTTTTTTATACTACCATAAAACCAGATAAACTTATATGGTAGTTGATGTTAAGCTTTAAAGTGCCAACAAAAATGGCAATATAAAAATGAGTATGCTAAGATAAGTTGTGCAGCCATAAAATGACTGTATGCGAGGAGATACTGGTTCAGCACCTATGGAGCAAAAGATAAAAGAAAATCAATTAAGGTTGTTTTCCACGACAGAGGCCAGTAGGGGGTGACCACAAGATTAGATGACATGGTTTTCAGCAATGCAAAGAAGGGGGTAAAGGAAAAACAACAAGGATATCAATATCAATTAAAATTTGGCATTTAACCAAGTCCATTAATGTCATGAGACCCATGAAATTGACTTTACCTGGTCGGATATGATTTTATTATTATTGAACAACTTAAAACATCAGTATATTGTTGTGAAAATACCTATAATCTATATTGTAATAAGTTAACAAAATTGAGAATCAAACACAGAAATATTGAGGGCGTATGGCAATCGTAAATTTACTTTAAAAAAGCAAATTTTTGGAAAGAAAATTATTCAACCAGCACTTAAGTATACGTGGTGTTTCCCAAATAACACCTAGTCTCATTAGAGTTATAACTTTTTAAAAAACAAAACAAACTTAATTAGTTTACCCAACAAGCGTTTTATTATGGATTCCTTTGACAAAAAGGAATGCACATGCTTCAGAGAACATCACCAATTCCCATTGTCAGAATTATATTGCAAAGACACAAAGACTATCCCAAGCACAGCGCTCGAGAGTAAAATGGTCAATATCACAAATAACCAGAACACGTTTACAAAAATGTTGGGAATCCCCAGTGTAAGAAAGAAATCGTATATAAGTTAGAATGCTTATTGGATGAGAAAATTGATATACCACTAGAAATTGTGGACGCCATTACAGTTACATCACTTCCATTTCACAATGATAATTATTAAATATACACTATAAACACTCCGTTAGAAAATAATTATACACTTGCTGACGACATTACACTTACAACCTGACTAACATTATATGAAGTACATGATAAGAATATCATAGCATCAAATCAAACATGACTAAAACACTGCATTAGAAAATATTGGTAAACATAAAAAATCGAAACAACCATGGCATTGAACAACTTTTGTTAAAACTAACCACAGGAAAATGTGACTAAGTACAAACTCAGCTAATAAAAATCACCATAATCCAGAACTATATAAATAAAACAAAGGCTGTAACGGCCCAGATTATCCATCTAAAGGTACAAAAACTAGTCTATCTCAACGGGTTTTAACTAATAACATTCATATGAATCAAGGCCTAAAAGGGGAGCAGATGAAGTCAAGAGGCTGTAAAAGTACAGGCTAACACATTCATTACACCAGAGTACATAGTCTGCAATTCACGCAATCACCAGAGGCACAAAGCATCTGCACCCAATAAGCGATGATACACCTGAATCAAACATCCATCCAACTCAATTCATCATTTTACAACCATCATTCAAAGAACATTATAATGTAAAAACAAGACAAATAAACAAATCATTGCTCACCCTTTGGTAGGAACCACATGAACAAACAGCCCATGTCATTGTAAGATCAATGAACACACACAACCACCACGAGAATATGAATGAAAGTGAAAACACAAATACAAAACATATGCAGCAAGATAGGGAAGCAGGGGAAGACAAACAAAAGAATACATAAAAAAACTACAAAGAAGATGAGTTCTAGCAAAACAACCAAACTGCAATATCAGGCCACATATGATAACCCAAGTTATTTGGAACAAAAATTAAACCAGTAACTGGTAAACTTTCAGTAACATATAGTCATCAAGACATAATAAAAGAAACAAAAAGAAAAATATAAAACAGAACAAATTAGACGGCTGAGTTGAATTACACGCTAGAATTCTTTCAAATGCATCTCATCCCAAGCTCACTAACTACAATCAACATCAATATAGGATTTATAGCAAGCTACTGTTGCATAAGAGAAACAGTATTCATGTTCGGGTTCAAAAAACCACAAATCTGCAACATGATCCCCAACAACACAAATCATTAAGTATGTTTCAGTCTAAAAAATATGTATAATACACAAGGCAAAAGAGAACCAACAGTAATCGAAACATACACACACAGAGAACAGATAGACGCGTAAACAACCAAGCAATCCACACATAAATATAACAGAAAAGAAAACATATGAACTAATTGCACTTCCACCACACAACCTTCAAAGAATTTCAGAAACAAGAATAAACAATTTACCTTTTTAGTAGTACGGAGGCACGTTGGGGTACATCGAGCCAGGTGGAACTCTAGGCACAGGAGAAGCACCAGAAGGAGGATGATGCTGGTTCTGGTATCCAGCCGAAGCTGATAAACCATAATGACCACCCTCCGGATATCCTCCACCGCCTGCAGGCATTCCCCCAGAACCCGGCAATCTATACAAAGAGCCAGCACCACCACTAAGCCCCCCACCAGCTCCTCCAAGCCCACCACCAACACCAGCACCTCCACCAGCTCCTCCTAACCCACCTGCAGCACCAAAGCCCGTCGAGCCCGGACCACCGTATCCACCATAAGGCCCACCCATCCCAGCACCGTATCCTCCAGCACCCGCCATTGAACCGGGTACGGGGTTGGACGAATTCAGAGGATGATTATGGTTACCCAGCGGAGGCTGTCCACCAAACCCACCATACGAACCCAACCCAACTGGTCCCCCATACTGCGGGCCGCCATACTGCCCCGGCCCAGACCCCGCCGCAGGAGGCATCCCCATTCCAGCCCCCACTCCATCCCCATGACCGTGCTGAACATTCCCATGGGCCTGACCCGAATCAGGTCCGGCTCGCTTCCCCTGCTTCCCATCCGTTATCGCCAATTTACAACTCAGTTGCCTTCCTTCCACAGTCTTCACAGGATCTAGTAACGCAGCTTGAGCCCCTTCAGGAGTCTTATAAACAAAAAGAGCAAACCCCTTTGATTTTCCAGTTTGTTTATCAAACCCTAACGGTCCCTCTTCGATCTCACCATACACAGAAAAATGCGCGAGGAGCTTGTCCGCTGGGAGGTCCGGCGGCACGTTGGCGACGTAGATCTTCCTGAGCGCAACATCAGCAGCGTTGGCGTTCGATGCGGAGTTCCCTGCGGCAGCGAGCTGCGTGACGGTCACTCGGCCGTCGATGCGCTTGCTGGGTTCGCGGAGGGCGAGGATGGCACCGTCCACGTGGCGGAAGGTGACGAAGCCGTAGCCCTTAGACTTGCCGGTTGCCTTGTCGACGATCACGACAGCCTCCTCAAGCTCGCCGTAAGCGGAGAAGAGCGAGCGGAGGCCGTCGGTGGTGGTGTCCCACCCGAGACCGCGTACGAAGAGTTTCCGCTGCGACACATCGGGGTCTGCGACGGCGCGCACGGAGGCGAGCACGTCGTCGTGACGCGCCACCGCGTCCTGAAGGATATCGAGGAGCTGCTCCGGGGTGAAGCGCTCGATGAGCTTACGCGCCTCAGAGGGAGAGAGTTTAAGCGGGTCAGAATCACCGAAACCGTTCTCATCAAGCTTGCGCTTCTTGGTCGGATCCATTGCGATTGCGATTGGAATTTTGGAAGAGATTGAGATGGAGTGTACGAACGGTTAAACCCTAACCTAACCCTAATTTGGCGCTCTTCTCAGAAAGTGAGACTGAAACTGAGAGTGAAGAGAGGAAAAAGGAGAAGATATTTGGGCATATATACCCATGATGAATGTTGGGCTTTTCTATAGGCCCAGTAGATACTCGCAGGGTTTGAGGATCAATGTAAGATTTTTTAAATATTTTTATCCATAACTATTCAACACATGTTAATGTACTGGTTACCATTTTCAAATATATTACTAACAAATTAGGTAAAATAACAATTGCTTTTACAGTCTTAGATTCTTTATTTTAAGATATTAAGAATTAATTAAATTAATAAATACTAATAAAAATAAAATGCATGTAAAATTGAATATTAGATTGAAATTGTATGAGATAATAGAAAAATCTAAAGTTTTGGAAATTTCTAATAATATAAAATATAATAAAGTAATTTATTAATTAAGTTTTAAGTCTTTTACAAATTAGAATATTTTTATTTGAGACTCTAATCGTTTTTATTGAGTGCTCAAAAAATTTATATTTTTTAATTGAATCCACACGGTTAACAAAGTAATATGATTGTTATCTTAACTATCATCTTATTTATTTGGCTCCACGTGTTAAAAATGTGATATTGTCGTTAACAAGTGACTTTTGTTATTTTCATTGAAAATGTGGTGGATAATAAGATCGTCATGTTTTCCGATAACTTTCACTTATGCATTATGTCATGTAATCTCTTACTCTTTTTTTCTCTCTTTGAATTGCTTTATATATGCTTTGAACAATGTAGCCATTGTGGATTTGTTGTGGTTATTGAGTAGTGTTCTAGCTATTGAGGTTTTTTATTGCTCTTAGTTAGCCCAAATAGAAGTTTTCAGTCCCACATCTCATAATAGGAGACATTTCTATTTATTTCTTTACTTTTCTTAAGAAACAATTGATTATGGTACCAAAATTATACCCAAATTATGTAACAGATATTTGTTCAAGGATTTGAATCAGTACTTGAATGTTAGTTACTTGAAATATTTAATTTCGTCTTCGGATATGAGAATCTTAATAGATTATTATCCCTTATAGAACTGTCGAGCCCACTAAAAGTGAGTATATACATTTTTGGACCTGTATTATCGGCAGCCCATTTTCATGGATATGTAGATCCTTTTTAACATTCTTTTTATACTAACAACACCCCTCAGGCCCAGGATGGGTCACAAGCCCTCCAACCTCAAGCCGAATAGGTGAAGAGGCTTTTCTCTTAATGACTATTAAAATCATTTCAAATGTAGCGTTTACGGGTACACCATTACACATGGTTCAAGTTTATCAGTTTTCATTCTAAGTTGTTGATATTGCAAAGAACATTTGTCAATGTCACGCGAGTTGAATATGCACAAGGTACATACCAATAATTCAATTGTTATTCCGAGTTATGGCTTTTGTTATACCTTTCAGTTTCTAAAATGTTAGGCCTTTTGACATTGTCTTTTAGCTTTCGCATCATTAAGCCTCTCGGCTTCCGCATCGTTAAGCCTCTAAGCTTCCACATGATTAAGCCTCTTTGCTTATTTCTTTTTCCACATCATTAAGCCTTTCAGCTTTAACTTTGTGATTGTCATTAACATACACCTTTCTGTCATGTTTTTGCAATTCATTGACATGCACCATTTGGTAACCGCTTTATTTTAGGGACACATCATTTAGTGACCGCTTTAGGGACACACCATTCAGTGGTTGCTTTAGGGATGCACCAAATTATGACCTGTTTAGTTTAAGGATGCGTCATTCGGTGTCTACTTTAGAGATGCACCATTCGGTGACCCATTTATTTTAGGGACCCACCATTCAGTGGCCGCTTTAAGGATGCACTATTCGGTGACCCATTTTAATTTAGGGATGCACCATTCGTTGGCCCGTTTTAATTTAGAGATGCACCATTCGGTGGCCTGTTTTAGTAAGAGCCTTTCGGCCACTTTTGTAGACAACAATTTCATTAGACTTAAATATTAAAGTGCATAAATATAATGTGAACCTAATCTCTTTGACGTTCTCCCTCGACTTGCAATTCTTCCGCTTGCTTCTTGATTTGTTCGTTGCTACACTACAATCTCTGCACAGTATTAAGGAGTTGTTGCAAGGTTGGAGTGTCGCCATCAGCATCAGAGGGTGTTGGTTGTCTATGGTTTCTCATTTTTACATTTTTACTCTCAGGGTAGTGTTTATGGTTATTGCTTCACAAAAATATTGTGGGAGTAGGAATAGTTTACTTGTCCCACAGTGGGTGTCAATTTGTTCTAGTCGTTGAGGTTTTTTATCATTCTTGACTAACCCAAATAGAAGTTTTCAATTCCCTATCTCATAATAGGAGGCCTTTCTATTTGTTTCTTTACTTTTCTTAAAAAATAATTGATTTTGGTACCAAAATTGTACCTAAATTATGTAACAACATTCTTATATATTACCTACTTCCTCTAACATATATTTGTTCAAAGATTTGAATTAGTATTTGAATGTCAATTACTTGAAATATGTAATTCCCTCTTCGGTTATGTGAATCTTAACATATTATTACCCATCATAGAACCATTGAGCCCACTAAAAATGAGTATATACATTTTTGGACCTGCATTATTGGCATCTCATTTTCATGGATACGTAAATCCTTTTTTACACTCCTTTTATACTAACAACACCCCCTCAGGCCTAAGACAGGTAAAGTAGCTTCAATACTTTTTGGATGTCCTTTTGCATGTGACAATCTTGCTTGAGTAGGATGCCTTAAATGAACTCCCTATATTATTAAATGTTTTCTTCTTCTTTTAAATGTGGTTATGTTACCATGGTGGTATGCATTAGCTTGATTTATTTTATTTGTATTTTTGTTTATTTATATTTGTTTGTTTTAATATTTTTATTTACATATTTTATTTGTCGTTAATTGCATCTCCATTGTTATTATTTTGTGAAAAATAATATTTTGTAGCACACTCGTTTTTCTTATTTGATTAAAGGTATCATCTTAGGATGGACGTTGTGGGGGTGCTAATACATTTCTCACGCGTAACTGACTCCCGAATCTTAAATTTGGTTCATAGATTATTTCTTATTTTTGGTTTTTCTATAATTTTTCAATAATAAACTATGGTGACGACTCAATTCTCTATTTAAAACATTTTTCTATAATTTTTTTAATCGCCGTCTTATCCACTTTCGCGTTCTCGGTTGCAACAATGACCTTAAGAGGTAAGGAAAAAGTGCAAAAGAGAGTGTAAACACTTGAGAGAATAGTACATTTGAGTGTTGGACTAAAAGTCACAACAAATATACTTCAAATATATCAAAAACAAAATATCAACAGAATTTTCGTCACAAAGCAACAAAAATCCATAGCAAAATCCGTTGATAGCATGAACTTGTTTTCGTAAGTTTTTTTCTCATTGAACTTTGAGTGTAAACACTTGAGAGAATAGTACATTTAAGTGTTGGACTGAAAGTCACAGCAAATATACTTCAAATATATCGAAAACAAAATATCAACAGAATTTTCGTCACAAAGCAACAAAAATCCATAGCAAAATTCGTTGATAGCATGAACTTGTTTCCGTAAGTTTTTTTCTCATTGAACTTTGAGTTACAAATTGTATTTTTCTGATTTTTTTAATTTTCTTTCATTTCTTGGGTGTATTAGGAAAATGTCTTACAATCCAATCTTTCAAAGTAAACATTGTAATAGTTTCGCTTTAGACTTATGAAAGTGTTCCATAGGGCTTTTTGCTAGGATATATCTAGACTACACTTGAGTTTATTTTTTTTAGTAGTCTTATTACGTGGCAAAACTAGGAATTGTCTATCAAATGCTTAGTGACTTCCTTTGGTCTTTAGGAGTACATGCACAGAGACTATTGAGAAACTTTTTGCCTTTGAAGTTTTTCACAAAAAAAAATTAAGAAAATACATGTCTACAAAAGTTTTGACTAGAAAATACTTGGTATTTAAGCATGTCTATGGGTGACCCACCTTTAGAAACTTACATAGTGTATTGGATCATTTTATTTTTATGAAAAATATTTCAAAATTTTTGTGAAAAGTTTTGTTTGTTCATTTTTGTGAAAACCTTTCAAAAATTTGAGAAAATATTTTGATAGAAAATGAGGGATCATTATCAAAATAAATATTCAAGTGTGCATGGTAACGTTAGGGACCATATTGAAGATTTAAAAATAAGATATGAGATTAGAAAATTTAAAAACGAAGATACAATTGTGGATAAGATTAGAGCCATGTTTGCTCAATACATGCAAAAACAAGGTAAATCTAAGAGTAAACATGCTGAAGGGTCAAATATAAAAAGAGAACATCATAGGGACCCCTATTATCAAAGAGAATATGAGATGTATAGTAGGCATCATAACAATGATTACTATCAACATCCCCTACTTAGGCATTGTCACATACCTAAGGAAAATTACCATCCCAAAAAACCTAAGATAAAACCCTCATCCCTTCTATAAAAATAAAAGTATTGAAGGATATTTAGATTGAGAGATGAATGTTGAGAAACTATTTGAATGCCACCAAGTAGATGAAGAAAGAAAAGTGTCCATTACTACTTTAAGTTTTCAAGAAAATGTCATGTCTTGGTAGAAACAGAGGCAATATAATGTTACAATTAGAAGAAAATTAAAGATATTGAATTGCCATGAGTTAAAGACATGCATGAGAAGAAACTTTTGTTCCACCTTCATATTAGAAAAATAAATAGCTTAGAAAAGAAATGAAAGAAATTATAAAAAAAGGAAGAAATTTTATAGCAAAAGAAAAAGAGTTTATAAAAAGAGAGAACGAGTTTAGATAAAAAAAAGTGAGTTATTATTAGAAAAAGGAAGAGAAAGAAATAATAGAAAGAGAGGAGGAAGAAAATGAAAAAAAGAAGAAAGAAAATAATGGAGAATATATATATATATATATATATATATATATATATATATATATATATATATATATATATATATATATATATATATATATTTAAAAAACGACCTTTAGGTTTTCATCTAATAACATTTAAAAAATAAAGGTCATTGCTTCTTTACCTTTTTCTTTAGACACACTTATCTCAATTTTTTTAATAAAAATATATATCTCTCTTTTGTTTTATGTTTATTGTAGATTGATATTTGACCCTAGAGAAAAATAATAACAAATAACAAAGATTGTTGTCACTGAGCATCATTTAGATATAAGGATAAATCCTTCTGAAGAGGGAGGGAATGAAGGAAATCATCTAGCCTCAAAACCATTGATTAAGAGGATAGAAGAAAATAAAGCCTCATGGAACAAGACTTTACAATTAAAAAGTATAATACTAGGATTTTCTTCTTTCTTCTTAGTCTTGTAGATATTATGTACGTGTAGTTTCTTTTATAATTGTTGTAGGTTTTTATAGAGGCATATGTGGGCTTCCTTTAGACCTTCATTTGAGCTTGAAAAAATTATCTAACAAACCTTATAAGTCATGTCAAATTTGGCCAAACACAAGAGGAGAAGAGTGTGTGAAGAGTAGAAGTCTCACATCACCAAAAATATGTATTTTTTAGGTCATTTTTTGTAAGGGTTTTGTTTGGCATGTAGGTGATAGCATTGCAAGTGTCACCTTCTGTGATTTGAGGTTTTCTTTGGATGGATAATGGATGAGATTTGCAAAAACTACGAGGACGTGAGAATTCATGAGGAACATGAAGTGAACAAAAGGTAATTTGGAACTAAGAGAGTTTAGACAACTCCTAGTGTGCCTAGGCTAGAATCTCGTGTAGAATCTTTAACCTAAATAGAACTCGATGAATAAGTATGGCTGAATTTGGCATGGTTTCAATACATTTCAAGTTGAATTTACAAGGGATTAACACACTTATTTATAGTGCCAAGGTTTGCCCAAAAAGGAGCCCAAAATTCAAATTCAAAAATATACATCACAAACCCTGAATCTAGAGTAGCCAATAAAAGCATGACATGTGGCAAGTCATAATCTGCATGCCTTCTCCCATGTGTTGCTTGTTTTTAATGAATTTTTTATGTGTGCAGCTCCTTGGAATGCAAGCTTCCAATATTGGATTTATATTGGGCTTAAGAAAGCCCAATTGTAACCATATATAGATTCTATTATCCTATTCTTACTTGATACATATGAGAATGAGGAAGTACTTGATGAAGAAAGAGATGAGAAGACATGAATAATAAATAAAAGGAGCATGATAAATGAAGATGTAGTTGAAGAAATAAAATATAGATTCTATTATCCTATTCTTACTTGATACATATGAGAATGAGGAAGTACTTGATGAAGAAAGAGATGAGAAGACATGAAGAATAAATAAAAGGAGCATGATAAATGAAGATGTAGTTAAAGAAATAAAAGAGATGAGAAGTCTTAAAGCTTTTGGAAGAAGAAATTAGAGAATTGTATATGTGTAGTTTTTAAAAAACAGAAGCAACTAGAGGGAAGCATGCACTTGATAATAATAACTTGAGAGAACCTTGGTCTTAAATGTAGAAAGTTAGAAATGTCTTTTACAAGTCTTAAACTAGCACATGCAACTCACATGGGCACATGGGAGCACATGGGTTAGTTTGAGTCATCCTTTGAGTCTTCGAGCTTTCAAGACACATGCATTGAACCTTGAAACTCTTAGCATTCTAGTCATCATTTTGCAATCATTACATTCCTTGAATAGAAAACTACCACGTGCATTCTCATAATTTCAAGGTATCAGTGTAGTTAATCATATTTAACTATTTTTTAATGTCTTTTGGAACTCTTTGGACGAAATACTTTTCTATAAAGGAGTGTCATCTCTTGTAAAAACATAGATAGAGAAGTTGAATGAGAATTCGAGAGTTTATTGAAAAAGTGTCTTGAGAATTGAGAGAATTCATTTTCTCTTGTATTTGGAGTCTTATCTTGAGAAGCTTTCTCAAGTAGTGGCTTCCTTTACACTTATCCTTGGAATTCTTGATTCAAGGTAGTGTGTTATTCCCATTTCTCTTCTTTAATCCATTTTTACTTTCATTTTTTTACTTGATCTTGTTTCATTATGCATTTTCTTGCAATATCAAATGATAATCATCTTCTACCTCTATGCATGCTTACATGTGCGCCCCATGACATTATTCTCCCATGGAGATTTTGTTCTTCATTTTCATTTGAGTTGATCTAGATCCTACACAACCCCCTATAATCCATATCATTCCTCTATTCTACCTGTCACGACCTCGTCGACGATGCACAACGATAAAAAAAAATATTTTTAATTGTGTAATATGGAGGAAAAAATAATAAAAATGGAGTCGTCACCATAATTTTAAGAAAAACTATGAAAACAAAAAAAGAAAGGGTCTGCGAGTTCAGAGAAAAGGGTAAGGAATTCGGTTATGAGTGGAGAAGGTATTAGCACCCCACTTCGCCTGTCTGAAGACAATACTCGAAATCGAAATGTGAATGAGAAATAAAATATTTTTTAGGTGCTTTAATTTCCTAATTTAGACAAAGATGCACAGGCAAAAATGGGGATTTAAATTAAGGGGGACCTAACAAGGTTTGACCTCGCTCCTACGTATTTCTGTTATGAAATAGAAAATTAGGACATACGTAGTTCTTCCTATAACAAGGGAATTTGAGTTTTTTATGATTTTCTATTATTTTGTTATTTTATTATTTTTTTTCTATTTTTTTCTATTTTTTTACTAGATTGGTGGATGAGGGGTATTTTGGTCTCTTTGGGATTTTTACGAAGAAAAGACACTGGTTATGAAGAAAAGGCTGATCAAAAGGAAGGCAGTGATCGTGCAAATACTCCACGCACAATTAGTTGATACGAATGCTCCACTTCTTCATACAAGTGCTCTTGTTCTGCTTGTGCTTCCTTTGCTTTTCTTCTTGCTTTTGCATTTTCCCATTGCGACTCTCTCATGGTGTCTAAGATTTGTTGTAGAGTTGGTACATGACCACCTTCTTCAGGTTTGACTACTTGTCTTTAGTTTCTCATGGTGGTTTTGAATAATTGTCTTGTAAAGTAAGAAAATTCTACCTGTCGCATGGTGGACACCAATTTGTTTTGGTTTAAAGTATTGACTTTAAGGCAGTAAGTTCAAGTGTCCATTCTCACCTAGAACATGTTATATTTATAGGAACTTTCTTTCTTTTTAAGGTTTGTCGAGCAAAATTTAGATATTGAAAAACTGATTAGAAGGGTACAAGATATCAGAAAAATGGGTTCTAGAATCCCATGATTCAGTTGTTGCTTAAACTCTGAAAGTTTTGTTATTGTTTCTACTAATCTTGCTAAACTTAACAAAGATAATAACTTAGAATTGATATTGTCGCTACTAGATAGGTGACCCCATACCAATAAACACATCGTCCAAAAGACGATTTAAGCGGTACTTCTTGATAGTTTCGTTCTAATTCATCATCACTATTGATTTTGCCAAATTAAACAAAAATACTACCTTATAATTAAGAAAATAATACTTAGTAAGTGACCTTTTACATATATCTCTTTATTTGATATTTAGTTTTATTAAGTATCCTTTACTAAATATAAAATAATATATATATCATTTATTAAAAAATTAATATTATACAAATAATTATTTTTATAAAATAAATAGTTTTTTTAATTTATAGACTAATATAATAAAATATTATACTTCAACTATTATTTTAAACATACTTACATTTAAAATCATGTAAGTAAGTAGTCCATTCCAAAACAAATGCAAAATCAAATTTCACAATACAAAATGATTAAGCTTTTGATATTTTATATTTTAATGTTTACATTTTCTAAAAAATATAGAAATAAAAGAAATAATTTAACTTTATTTAAAATTTAAATTTGATTCTTAATCTTTTATATTATTTTAGTTTATTAATTTTAGAAAAGTTTAAACGAAATTTAGTATTGAGAACTAAGATAAAATTGTTCAAATTAACTACTCACTTGATTTTCCTAAAAAACATGAACCCTTCCATTTAAAAACAAAAACAAAAGAAAAAAAAAAAATGGAAACCTTTGTAGGCAAAAACCGCTGAAAAAGTTGATTGGTTAGGTTCCATAGGATTAGAGCTCTCAGCTCCCTTTCATCCATGTTCTCATCCACAGCTTCAACGCTCATGTGCCACTCCAACTCACTGTAATCTCTTACCCTTTTTCTTTCTCTTTCCGACTTGGATTTAACACGCTCCCTTTGTTGTGTATGTGATTAGATAGTATAAATATATGCAAAAGTAAACAACTTTGTGACTTTTTCTTACAAAGTTTTGAACTTGCGTTTCTTGTGTCAGTGTGAGAGCCATGTTCGTTTCGTTCCACATTTCCAGCACTGACTCACGCCTTCTTTTGCCCACCATGGTGGATTGCACTTGGGCATTTTACCCTCCAGCAATATTGCAAGTGCTTCCTCTGCCCAGGGCTGCACCCTCAAAGTTAGCCTTGGTTTGTTCCTCCCAAAGGGTTCTCCCCATTGAGGAGCTTCAACTCAGTGATGGTGGTGATGGGGACCCCTCAGAAGCTGTTCTTGATCACTGTGATTTTTTGAACAATGGGGATGGAGTGGTTGGCTTTGGTGACCCCCTCAGTGAGGAGGTGCTCAAGGAGAGGATTAGAAGAATGAGAATAGGGCTGGCAAACAGAGGGAGAGTGCCTTGGAACAAAGGAAAGAAACACAGTGCAGGTAGTTTATGTTTCAATTGACATTCATGTGTGTATCCGAGGTTTTAAATTGTGGTAATGGGTTTTTGTTGTGATTCTTTAAATGTGGTCGATGTGGCGATAATTGTAGTCATGAACCCTAAAATCCTTGATGTTGTGGCCAAAATCGGTTGCAGACAGTCTTTTAAAACCTTGTGTGTACCATGAAGTTGGTTAGTCTTTTTGTAAGTGATTGTGATTCCGGACACAATGCAGAGACCCGGGAGCGAATCAGGCAAAGAACTGTAGAGGCTTTGAGGGATCCTAAGGTGAAGTCAAGTAAGAGTCATTCAGTTTTTGGAGTGTTTCCTCCTTTTACAAGTGTTTTTAATTTCACTAGCTTATTGTTGCAGTGATTTTAGCTGTTATAATTATGTTTTGGGTTCCTTCATTTCTTCATATAATTATCCAAATGCTAGCCACCTTACTAAATAGTTTTTCTGTTGCTAGTTAGTTCAATTGCCATGTAACTGATATTTACTTATTTCCTTTCTCCCCTTGACCAATTCAGGTAAGGAAGAAGATGGCCGAACATCCTCATTCTCATAGGTAAACATATCTGTCATAGTAATCTCATAAGTTTTTCTGTATGCTTCCTCAAAGCAGAATGTAATGTTACACCATGGAAAATTTATAGTTTATCAATGGGAAATAAAATACCGTGGACGAGTTAAAAGGATAGGATGTCTAGAAGTTATTCAGATTGAAGACTTGAGTCTAGCTCTAGATTACTTATCATGTGGATGTTCCTACCTTGCACAATTGTCAAAATGACATCGAATTGTATGTTACTTAGCATAGAGAAACAAAATTTCTTAGATTATAATATGTCTGTTTTAAGATATATGATGTCTGGATTTCTTATTTTTTGCTGCTTGTCTGACTAAATAATATATAGATTCATATGTCTAACAATTGAGGTCATTCTACATTATTTACTCTCTTTGCTGTCATACATGTTGCTCTCCTGTAAGTACTAAGTAACATCTGAGAATTTTCTACACTGTTTTTTGAGATTATGATCGTCATACTTTCAGTCTCCATACACCTGAAAGTTACATATCTTTGTGTGGTACACACTCTCAAAGATATCTTGCACTCATTGGTATATAGTGTTCAACAAAATGTTTTGGTTTTATTTAATCTTGTCTATGGAATGAATATTAAATGAGTAGCCGTTGGCTATGCATTCTATGATATTCATTAAGTATCAACCTTCCTGCAGTGATCAAACCAAGGCAAAGATAAGAAATTCACTGAGACGTGTTTGGCATGAGCGGCTGAAGTCAAAACGGTTAAGGGAGGACTTTTTGCTTTCATGGACACAAAGCATAGCAAATGCAGCCAAGAAAGGAGGGATTGGTCAGGAAGAGCTGGATTGGGATAGCTACCATAAGATAAGACAACAGTTGGAGCTCCATCAGCTTATGCTGGCTAGGGAAAAGCGAAGAGAAAAGCTGATGACAGTTACTGGAGCAAAGAATATCATCCTGACATGGAAGGAGAACATAGCCAAAGCAGCTAAGAAAGGAGGGAGTGGGGAACAAGAGCTTGACTGGGACAGCTATGAAAAGATACAAGAAGAAATGATTCGCCTGCGTCAGTTTCAGCGTAATGCAGAAAAGGCAAAGAAAAAAGAGTTGGCAAGGGTAAAAGCAGAGAAAGCAGCTCGGATAAAAGCAATTAAAAGGGTAATCCTCACTCGAAAGAGAAAAGAGCATCAAGAGAGGGCTAAAGTAAAAGGAAATATAAAGAGTCATCACCGCAGAAATACTAAGGAAGGCAAAGCTTCCTTGAAAGTTACTCAAGAGTTCAAACTGCACAATCCATTAACTAAGGTAAGGTTTTGTTTTTCCTCTTTCATTGACCGTATATTAATGCAACACATCGGCTAAGCTACACAATCCTAGTTCATTTGAAAGATAGAGAAAAATGTCTGCAGGTTACTTCTGTTGGAATACAGAAATAAGAAACTCTAGTTGTTAAATCCGGTATTTAATTTGTTGGTTTGTCAATTGAAAACACTTTTCACTGTATTATCAGTAGAAATTTAAAACACATCCTGTAATAGGTCTTTTAGACCGGGGAGGAGCTCAATTAAATAAGGAATAAGCCATTTAGAAGGTAGTATGAAAATGTCCTTTAGAATGATGTGTAGTATTAGTATAGCTGTTAAAAGCATCTATGCTATGTAGCTGTTTATAATGACCTTAATTCTTAATATTTCTTAGAAAGTGAATTTAGGCCTAACTCAATTATTTAAAATTCTCACAAATTCGGCCAGTAAGATGAACTTTATTTCTATTTATATATCATGTATTTCTGGTTGATGCAAGATCTCCGAACCCCCTCATATTTAGGATTAGACATGTCAAATATGAGATTAGATATGTGCAAGTATATGACAAGTGATATGAACATGTCCAACAAAAACTTTATTCGTATAGACTTTGATTTCATCTTAGAAAGTAAGTCTATGTCTAATTCAATCTCACAAAACTAGCTAGTAATGTAAAGTTTGTAGCCTCTTATATTCAATTATTTAATCATATTTCTACTCAATGTAGGATCTCCAACACTTGAATTCCAATATCATAAGCCAAACCCCTTGTTATAATACTCTTATGGTTAAATAGTATATTTGGAAGTTATACAAGACATTTTTCGTTTTAGTCCTTGCATGATAAAATTATTTTGGCCCTTACGTGAATTTTCTTTTACAAATTATTACTATTGCGTATGGCAATGCAAGAGTTTTTTTCACATAAGGTTGAAAATGAAAAACGATATATCTAATATAGGGACATGACCCAAATGTAGAATTTTTTTATACACGGACAAAAATGTAATATAAATTGTTTTCACATAGGGACTAAAACAAGAAACGATGTCAAATATAGAAACTAAAATGTGGAGGTTATTTCATATATAAGGACAAATGAAAAATTATGTGGGGTGTAAGGAACCAAATTTTCAATTTAACCTATTTTTATTTATGCTTCTAATGACGGCATATTTATCTTGTATTTAGATTCACATAAGTGAGAACACCAATGGTGACTTAACTAGAGAAGGAGACACTTTTAATTGCATTTTTCCAGCCCAGAATAAATTGGATTTAGAGCTTATCAAGAGAGAAAAAATGCAGAAAGAAGTATCGCTCGCTGATCAGATCCAAGCTGCTAGAGACAAAAAAGGCAAACTACATACATAAGGAATCTTGAATTCTTTTTTATCATGCTACTTCATTTTCTTGGATGTTTATATATGTATTATAGTTTCTCTGTTGAAACAGTGGCTGATGAGGTAGGTATCTGTAGAACAAGTTAACCAATACTGGTAGTTTGTTGGTTGTAGAATAGGAACTGATGTGCTTTTACACTTGACTTTGATTCCATTTCATTTGCTCTTATTTCTTTTTCTCTATTTTTGTGCAAAGTAATCTTGATCTCTTTCTCCCTCTTAACGCCATGTAAATAATTTTAAGCTAAATCGTAATTTTGGTGCTTCCTTAACTCCTCTGAGATTTTGATTCTTTTTTTGTCATGTGATTTTAGTTTTCAAAACTTTAAAAGTTTATATATATCTTTTAATTTTTTTATTATACATACGTTCTGATTCTTATATTTTGATTCTATTGAATTTTACACTTAACATATTCATTTGAGGTATATCATTAAATAATTTAATAAACTGTGAAATTAAAAGAGGATCAAAATTACTCTTTAGCTCATTTTTTTGAACTTTGAATGTGTGATTATCCAACAGCATTGGTGAGAAATAAAATAAAGGGAGAAAGAAAATGACCTTATTTTAACTGGGAGTTGATGATATAGATATAGAGCATAAAGTGACCTTTTTGGCTGAAAGAGGAATCACCCTATTGCTTCACTCTTATAGAAGTGTTTATATATCTTATACCCTGTCCGAAAAGCTTACTTAATAATACAGTTGATTATTGAAAGTTGAACACTGCTTAAAAGCAGGGGGCACTTTGGATTCTAGAGTTGTCCCCCTTCTATGGGGTACTGTTATCTTTTATTCCTTCACCAATCGTGTTCGTTGCACATAGTATATGATTATATAACACTTGTACTTTTATTTTCAATTTTTAATATAATAATACACGAACTAAAACAGTATTGCTAAAATGAAATAATATATAAAAGTTTAAATTTAACTCAAAAGTGTCATCAGTCGTAATCAATATATTATATAAATAAAGGTGACACAAATTGCCTGTATTAGTACGGTCAACGTTTTCTAATATATATTTATTGCTTAATTTACAGAATTAATCACTAAGATCAATACGTAATCTTATTTGTTATTACTTCAGATTTCTGAGATGTACCCGGATGTGTCTCCTAGACCTTGTGAGTTGTACATGTCGGAGGTCATCTCGGCCTTACTTAGTACACAAAAAATCAAAAAGAGAAGAGACTTGGACTGTGTACAGTGTCAATCCATACACTTAGCCCAATGCCAACCGAATTTCAATGTTCTGGGTAAAGCTTTTGCTGTTTTGTACCCATAATTTCCTTTTGCATCTTGTAGCAACAACTAGCTCTAAAATGAGATTGAATGGAGCTTGAATTCAGCTCCATATAAATAGAAATCACTAAGCAAGATTGTCCAAAGACAAAAATATATAAACATAGATGAAATAGTTTTATACTGGTTCACCTAATCTCTTGAGCTATGTCCAAGTCTCCTTTGAACAAACCCGTTCAAGAGGTTCCACTATATCATAAATAGTTACAATGAGTACACAAACCTCTCTAGGTTATAACGAGTACACAAACCTCTCCAGGTTATACCAATCCCAATATTCTTCTAAGATCAAGATCACTCAAGATTGAAATAAACACTCTCAGAGAAAACAATGAAAGCTTAAAAGGATTTATTTAATAATGGTGAAGATTTACACAATGGTTTCACACAACCCAAAAATCTAGATGCTCTCAATAGCAGATTGACAATAGACACTCAATATCAAATACTTTAATTTTTCAATGTATTGTATGATGTATTTCTCTTTTTGCTTCTTATTCTTCAACTTGGAATTGCTCCTCTATATGTAGCTTTGTAGAAACTAGCCGTTGGAATACTTAAACAAAGCAATCTTGACTTTCTGATGTATGAAGCTCAAACTAGAAATATTTCTCTAATTTTTATATTGCACTAAACTAGATTAATTGTGTATCGGAAATAATTTAAAATAACATAGAGAAATTATATTTGAGATATTCATTAATAATAATTTGAATAATTTTCATTATAAAAAAATTTGAATGTTAAAACATAATATGATATAAAATCAATTAATCACATTTAAATACTCCATAATAATTTGAATAATTTTTATTATGAACAAATTTGAACGTTAAAGCACAATATGATATAAAATCAATTAATCACATCAATAACATAAAAGTAAATAGTAAGAAAACTTATCTCTTCATGGACCATGTGTCTGTTGCTTCTTTAATAATAATCTTAACTGCACAATGTATATAAATCATCAAATATAGATGTATACTTGAGTTTTGTTATCATCAAAACTTTACTATGTGATTTGATTATCTAAAGGTCTAAAGGGACTTTGGATCGTCTAATATTTAACACACCTTTATTGGGTGTGTAAAATACAAAAGTGGCCATAATCTCTATATTACTTTCTCGCTTGAATTTCTCCACAACCATCCAGTTGTCATTGTCACCTGTTTTATTGCTACCAACAATAGCTTTCACCATCCAATGTCAGTGGTGTTCTTTCAATTGAATCAGGTTTGGTTTCAATATTTTTGTTCTCTTCTTTGTCATGTTTGATATGCTCTAGAGAGCTTGATCCATGATTTTTTTGAAAAGATAGAATTAGGAAATTTATTTGGAATTGTGAAATTTTTAAAATTCTGGAATGTATTTCTAAATCTTGAATTATATTTTAGATCGTATGGTCAAAATTTTATTTTTCATAAATGTAATATAATTTTGGATTGTACTATCTGTCAATAATACAATGGTAAATGCATTTAGTAATCTAACTAAATTAGGATGTGTCTAAAAGAATATATGTAATAACTTGTGAGGACTCATTAAACCCACTCTAGTGAATATACATGTCCCACTCCAGTAACATCATTAATTGTTGCATTTCAGTTTTTGGTCTTCTTTATGATCTCCTATATGTGTTAGAGAAAAATTAATTAGATCCTATTTATTTTTTTATTAAGAGAACAAAATGTTTCACCAATATGCAAGCTTCCTTTTAAGCATCAAATCATGAGAGAAGAATGTGTTTCGTTTGTTTGTTAGATGATATAAAACCTTGTTTTCTTTTTTGTTTGTCTTATAAGTGGAAGTATTAATTAGACAATATAAACACAATTATTAAGCTAACATTCATCTCGAATATTCTATATATTTTTATGTGTTTGCAAAGAATGTCTTCGTCTCACGAAAAGATCTCAAAGCTCATGTCAACATCGAAGATCTCTTAAATGACTCAACTAAAGTTATTATACACCAACAAGCAATTTGACACACTAATTTGGGAGGACTATTTGCTAAGTAGGGTCTTTGACCTAGGTCCAACTAGTCATGCCAATATTGAGGACATTGCTTGAAGAAAAGACAAACATTTAATGTTGTTGGAAGCACATTTAATGTATCTATCTATTTAACCATGCACAGATGCAAGATGAAGAAGACATTTATGAAGATCTTAATGACCATAAAAGAATTTGGGCCTTATATACCCTAACTTTTTGAACTTGAAACAACTCGATGTCTTGTGAACCTTTATCTTTCTTTTGTCTATACAAGCTTTCTTTTCTCCTAGCAAGAAACCTTCTATTTCCTTGTCCTTTACATTTAAGCAACTGCTTAAACTGTTTGAAGATTAGCTATATTTCTTCATAGGTTGAGTTATTTGACTCAACCTCATATAACTCAGTATTCTTTCTTAAAGCTTTTAAAGGTTTAGGCTTCTTTTGTTTGATGGCATAACCTTGACTTTTGCCTTAAGCTCTTAATTTGATGAAGTGGAAACTTCTTTTTGGCTTCTATCTTGAAGATGAAACTCATACACTCTTAAGATTCCAATGAAATCTTAAGATCTTAGGTCTCTGTAATAATTGTCGTCTTGAGCTCCTAGATCTTTGGCATGCTATCTAGCTTTATGTTAAGATAGGTGGAAGCCTCCAATCCTAATGCATATAATCCTTTATATAAATTATGATTTACGACGTCTGCGCTCGAGCCAACTAAAGTAGCGTCAGACGCAATTGGATTTTGTTGCATTCTTGGCCCAATTGTAGATACTGATTCCGACTCCGGAAAGTAGCACCTAACCCAGTTGCACCCGACTCAACTTTGTTGAGCCTGACTCAATTGTCAGCATCAACATTCCAACTTTATCCTTATTTGTTCCTCAGTGATTCCAATCTTGCTCTTCTTGACCCAAATGTCTTTTGTTAATTTATTTGACAAAATTAATGAGATTTAAAGTAAAATTTGATTAAAAACTCAAGTAACCAATTAGTTATAATAAGAAACAAATTATTTTTTTAAAAAGATATAAAAATGTGAGATCTAGCAGGTTTCAAGCTTAGAAAGAATTGATTTCATTGTGAAAATAAGCCAAAAAAATATCATAAAAAAAATTACTGTTATCAAACTCTCTCAAACTTAGAACCTTGTCTGTTCTCAAGTAAAGGTAACTTGTCACAAATAGACAAATACTTAGCAATGATATATCAACTCAAAAGTAATTTAACACAATCACTTAAGATGTTAATCATGTATGCTCTCCAATAAAGCTTAAAAGATAATAATTGTTTCCTAGTCAAGATTCGGCTATGGTGCTCTCAGTGCAAATGTAACAAAGAAAATACATGTACCATTTTCAATATAAACTAACAATCATGACAAAATCTTCATATGGACAACTAAAGCGACCATTCCTCACTAGATAAGTGTTTCACTCAAGTACACTGGTCTCATGAAATATGATTTTTCTCTCATCTACCACTAATTTCACACAATTTAACTTTGCTTTTCATTTCAAGAATCAAAAGGACCTTATTGGGTTGTAATGTGGCTGGGCTAAGAAGAAAATTGATTTTTCTAGATAATCAAGCAAAGAGAGTAATTAAATTAACTTATCAATTCAACACATTTTACCCTCTTTTATATATAATCCAAATTTGAACCAAATTCAACTTTTTCCCCTGTATTACTTTATTTTTGGAAACAAAATTTTCTTTTATTTTTCCTTTTATTTTTTCTTTTTCCTTTTTTTTTTATATTTTTACAACTTGACCCAACCTTTTTGAAATACTCTTTATACTCCCCATGTAATACTTTTAATTTTCCAACTTAACCCTCAACCCTTTTGAAATGCTTTTTTATACTCCCGATATAATATTTTTAATTTCCGCCACACTAAAGATCATAATCTCCTTGCTCTCTCAGCTTATAGTGAGGCAGTCAATTTAGAACATTTAAGGATTAAAGGTTCAAGGATGAAGAAAAAATTCTTTCAAAGCCCAAATGGGTGAACAAAGATTTTATTAATGAAAAATAAGGTTGGCTATTTGGCTTAAACTATAATGAAATAAAAACAAAAATAGCCTTGATCACATGTAAACATGCAAATAAAATAATTAGCATAGAAACTCAAACAAAGTCAATTATGAATCAAAAGTGATACTAGACAATGAATTTAAACTCTAAAACTCAAAATCTCCCTTGAGTATTGTTGGTACCAAAAGTTGTTATAAGTCACAATTATTAATTAAAAATAAAATATATGAATGCACTTTCAATCTAAAAAACACAAGAGCAACCACCAACTTAAAATCAACAGAAAAACACAGTTAATTCACATTGTAGAGAGCAACACTACAAATTATCATCACTAAGAAATTATCATCAATGTTATGTAAAACTCATTCCAAGTCATACAATCAAATGCATCATATATGTCACATTAGCCAAGTTACACAATTTATCATAAAAAAATAAAATCTGAAAAATTAAAAAAATGGAATTAAAAAAAAACAAAAAATAAAAACTGGAATTTAAATAACAAAGACTAAAAATAAAAACTAAAAGTTAAAAAACTAAAATAAAAGTTGAAAAATATAAAATTAAAAACTAAAATAAAAAGAAAAACAAAAGAAAATTGAAAAAATAAAATAAAAACTAAAAATATAAAACTGCAAGAATGTTATAGCCATTAAATATACCTGAGGGGAAGTGGGACAATATAGTTATAGACTTTGTAGTAGGATTACCCCAAACCTCAAAAATTTGATTGCATATGGATAATAGTAGATAGGTTAACTAAATCAACTTATCTCTTACCTATCAACATTATATATTAATTGGAGAAATTGACATAATTATATATAAGATATAAGAAAAATTGTGAGATTACATGAAATTTAGTCAAGTATTATATTTGATAGGGATCCCAGATTCACTTCTAAATTTTGGAGAAGTTTATATCAAGTTTTAAGAACTAAACTTCACCTTAGCTCAGCCTATCATCTTCAAACCATCAGACAATTAGAAAGAACTATTCAATATTTAGAGGATTTATTGAGAGCTTGTGTATTAGAAGATTAAGAAAGTTGATAACAATACTTGCTATTAATTGAGTTCATTTATAATAATAGTTTTCATTTTAGTATAGGTATGATGTCCTATGAGGCACTATACGGAAGAAAACATAGAACACATTTGTTTTCGTTCGAGTCGGGAGAGGATTTGATTCTAGGCCCTGATATGATTCAACAGACCATATAAAAAATTAAAATGACCAGGGAAAATTAAAACCGACTCAAAGTAGAGAAAATAGTTGTGTTGATAAGAAAAGAAGGTCCATTGAATTCCAAGAAGGTGATCACATTTTTGAAAGGTACTTCGGGTCTCGGTGATGTAGTTACATTTTTATCATAAGGCCTTGGTATTCACCTTCTAGAGGTGAAGAGGGATGACCTCTTTCCAGTTTTCTCCTCATATCCTCATTTTCTTGCTTGAGGATGCAAATTTCTTCCTCATTCCTTTGCTTCATCTCAACCATTTCTCTTTGCAAAGCCGAAAGCAAAACCATGTGCTTATTGTTTGTTGCTTCTAATGGTCTTTGATCTTGAGTCATATTTCTTGTTGATACGATCGAATTCTGAATATTAGTTCTTTTATGGATCGGAAAGGGATTTTCTATAAATTTGATATGTCAGTCTTTGTCTTTAGGTCTTCAGATGTTAGATCTTGGTTGGAATGTGGGGGGAGATACCTACAAAAGGTTCTTCAACACTTAAGTCAGTATACAATATTCAGAATGGTTAAGTGTTGATTTGAAACACATCTTTCATCACGGGGCATCATGTTATTTATAGAAAAAAGTAAGAATACTATTTATGAACTTTTAAAGATAAGTGACATTACAAATTGATTTAATATATTTAAATAATATTAATTATGATTAAATCTTAATTATTGTTTGAGACATCCAACCATGGTTCAATGTCTCGTTATACATGTTATTAACTAGTAAATATATCGTGACTATATGCAATACACTTTATAATTTATATTTACTATTATAATTATATTCTTTAATGTTGAGAATGTATTGTAAATAAAAATAGGAACATCAAAAGTTTTATCTTTTGTCTTGTGTGGAAGAGGCTATTTAAGAAGTTAAAGAACATACCAATGAAAAAATTGTACACTATAAAATGGGAGTGAAATGTGAAGTGGGAGAGATAAGAAGTCATGAGATAATGGTGTTTCATGGTCTTAAGGTCACTAAAGATCCATCGTACATGTGTTGTTTTTTTTTTTTTTTTTTTTTTTTTTTTTTTTTTTTTTTATTTTATATTATGCTTTTTCGTAATGATGATAGAAAATGATTTGTTAAAAAATGGTTTTAATAATGATGATAAAGAATGATTTGTTAAAAAAGGTGGGAGAATGATTTATAACTACATAGCTGAGTTACTAAGCAGGTTATATAAGAAAGATTATTTAGAAAAGAAAAACTAAAACTAGTTTTATAAAACATAAAAAACAAAGTTACAATTACAAGTCTAAATAAACTTATTCATCCCAACTTTACCAACCCAATAAAATAATCCGAAACTAAAAACATTCTTACATCAATCATACAAATGCTTTGACAACCTTGGAACAGCAACAGCAAACAAAGGGTGAGCCTTGGGCATGGTCATCCCATAAACCTCTGTAGTATCAATATCTTGGGGGCTTAAGCCCTCAGGTGGGGTCCACTGAAAGCAATGAAAGAGTGTAGCCAAAGCCATCAACACCAAATTGAGCCCAAGTGGTGCACCAGGGCACTTGCGTTTTCCAGCACTGAAAGGCAAAATCTTGAAGTCAACGCCATGACTAATCTCAACCCTACCCCCATTACTGGGCCAGTGTCTCTCGGGCCTAAACTCACCCACGTTGTCCCAAACCTTGGTGTTGCGGCCCAGCCCATGCGTGTTGATGAAGACACGTGTCTTGGCGGGGATGTGGTAGCCGTTGATGGTGGTGGCGCGGAGAGACTCGTGCGGAATGAGGAAGGGCCCAGCCGGGTGCATGCGGAAGGTTTCACGTACGACGCAGCGCAGGTAATTAAGGTGGGGCAAGTCCGATTCTAACACCATTCTATTTGGGCCTACCACAGAGTCCAGTTCTTGTTGGACTTTTTGGAGAATGTGTGGGTGCTTCATTACCTCTGCCATGGCCCATTCGTTCGTTACTGCTGATGTGTCTGTTGCTGCAGCTATCATGTCCTAAACAATTTTTATTATATTAGGTTAATAATTAATATGATAGAGTTTTGGTGGTTATTTTTATAATCATATCTTTTTACACTATGAGTCTAATATAACTACAATATTATTTTTTTCAATATATTTTCTGTTGTCATTTAATTACATCGTTGTTAGATAATGTTATCAACGTCAGTGAACACTTTTATAATTTTTAAAATTTGGGAGTTTCAAAATCAATAAACAAATTTTGGGACACTAAAATAAAATAAAATAAAATGATATTTGTAAGAATTAATAGTGTATTTGAATTTAGTTATAACGATATTTTGTAAGAAAATGTTAAATAAAATGCGTTTAATGTTTCAAAGTATGAAGTGGGTTAGAATTTATTCAAATTTTGATTGGAATCTATATTTAAAATTGTTCGTTACCCATTATCGTTATATACATTATTTTAGGGTTTATTTTATCTATTCCCATTATGTGTGTATACATAAACAACAGAAAATGAACTATAAAAAGGAAAATTAATTAAAAAAATATGACCATACCTGAATCAAGGCTTTGATTTCTACATCATCCATGTGCTCTTTTCCATCTTCACCTGGTAGAGATAGTAAAATATCCACAAAATCCATATCTCCATCACTCTCTTCTCCTCTCATCTTATATTCCCTTGCCTTTCTATGCTCCTCAATAATCTTGGAGTGAAAATCATCCACTCTTTTTTCCACCTCCCTCATTTTCTTTTCACACCTATAAGGATCAACCCACCTCCACATTGGCAAGTAGTCACCCAAATATATCACACCAAGCAACCAAAACAACTCATGGGTTATGTGCATGAACTCCATAGCCTCTTGTGGGCCTGAAGATTTAGACCCAAAATACTGTTTTCCCAACAACATTCTAGTGACATTGTTCATTGAGAAAGCACCCAAAACCTCCCTCATGTTAATGGGCCTCTCATCTTCGGCCCGGCCCAAAACATCCTTCACAAGGTGTTGGGCTTCCTCTAAACGGTGTTTGGAGAAGGACTCAAGCCTCTTTGTTGTTAACAAATGTTCCATGCAAATTCTTCTCATGCGCTTCCAATGAGGACCCAAAGGGGCCAATGCAACATCACCACACCCATATGCTAAATGAACTGCTGCAAGAGTGGTTGGTCTAGAGGCAAAAACATCATCTTGGGACACAAGAATTTCATGTATAACATCAGGATCATTGGTGGTGATGGCATCAATGTTACCCAATTTTAGGTACACTAAGGGCCCATATTTATCACACAAAGATGCTAAGTCTCTATGTGGAAGCTGACCTAATTGGAGGAGGTTTCCAACAATGGGCCACCTTGGTGGGCCTGGAGGAAGCCCATTGTTCTTGTGAGCAAAAAGAGATTTTCTCATGAGCCAATGTCGAATGATTTTAGAGGCTAGTGCAGCTAGGAGTAAGGCTGAGATAAATGTTGTGAAAACCATTTTCTAATGTCAAGTGCTTTATCTAACAAATCTTTCATCAAAGCAAACAAATTTGTCTCAAGGCCACCCTTTGTTCTTGAGGTGCATTTTGCAAACATTGGATTGAATGGTTACCCCGTTTTTAGTTATGATTTGAAGCTTTTTATATGATGATGAAACTAGTTTTCTTTTAATGTGAATGTAGTTTAATAGTTCACAATCTTTATGTGTTCTTGTATTCTTATTTGCTGTTTAATTTTATTGTTTTGTTGTTGAGAACACTATTTTTTTTAATGGTGAAAGACTGGTATAGGTTGGGTAGGACATCATGCGAATGATGATTGCGTTATAGACATAAATTTTGCATTTCTTCAACATTCGTGAATGATTACATATGCATGATCTCCATTTGGTTGTGAAGTCAAGACATATTTGAGTTAAATAATCTTTTAGTACTTTTAAATACTATTAAAGACACATGTCAACATACTTATGAACATCTTATTAGGATAATTATATGTGAACACTATTAAATCAAGAGAAAAAAAAAACACTAAAAAAATAGAGATACTTATTTCACAGGTCAATTTTGGAGATGCCAAAATGTTATATAATTTTATTTTTTAATTGAAAATTAATGACTAATTCCTTGAAATGTTGCGATTAATGTGAAAGGTTAATAGCTTGTGACGAATATTCCTTTATACTAAAAAATCAGAGGTCAAATTTCAAATCATATATTTTAGACATATGAATTTCAAATCATTTTCTAGATCAAACTATTAATATCATTTCTCAATCATTAGATAAAAGCTCATACCTCATATATAATTAAGAATAAATTGTTTAATTAAAAAACATTCACATACAATAAGTTTACTCATATTATTCGTCATAGATATATTAGTATTCAAGGGTCCATATAGTAGTTGTTTTGTAATATCTATTTTTTTTCAAATGAAAATTTGCTTAAACATTAACGTATAATTGATTTCATTTGTCCTCACTATCTCATGGGTTATATATAAGTCTATAATTTATAGGTATTACAAAAAAAATTAATATTGTTCAGTGTTGTTTTTATTTTTTTTATCTAACATTACATTTGGAAAGATTGAATGAAGGCTATCCAAGACTAAAAATTTAAATGAACTCTTTATGCTTAATATGTTATCTATAGATGACAAGTAACTTCATACTCAGGCACCTTGTTTTCATTTGTCTTTAATTAAATATTTGTTTCCAATTGAATTGAGAGATGGCTTTTATGAAGAACACACTAATTTCCAAGTTTCAAAATTTACTCAAAAAAGGATGAAGTATGAATTTGAAAATGTGATAGTAGCTCTTAGTCAACTAAAATGTTCATAAATTCTAACTTAGTTTCATAGGTTCCATGTCATGAGTTAAAGTTGAATATATAATAAGACAGTATTATTTTATTCCTTTTATCCACATACTAGCTTATACTAGAGAAGATGTGTTGCTTGGTTAGCATTATTATCATTATATATATATATATATATATATATATATATATATATATATATATATATATTAATTTCATTAATTTAATTTACTTAAATGGTGATATCTCTGTTGTTATATAGATGTTGTTGAGAATGTTTTATGTCATCCTACACACAATAACATAAACATAAATTTATGACATGTGGTAGTAGTAACTTATGAAGCAAGTTTTAAAATTCTCTCCATTCACACAATGATATGTGGTGAGGATAGCTTGCAACCCATACTTCAAAGTCCTTTCAAATGGGAGGTTGCTATTAAAATAAATAAAAATAAATAAATATAGGATTAATCTCTCTTGTGTAAAATATACACGTATGGTTGTTTATTTATATGTAAAAATAGTAACATAATAATAGAAAATATGGGCTAAGCCCGTTACATTCGACACTCCTCCTCAAATTGGTGTATATAAATCATAAGTACCAAGCTTGTTACAAACATAATCAATTCTAGGTCCCGGTAAAGATTTAGTAAAAATATCAACTAATTGATAATTTGAATTAATAAATTTAGTCTTGATATCTCCAAATATAATTTTTTTTCGAATGAAATGACAATCAATCTCAATATGTTTTGTCCTTTCATGAAAGACAAAATTTGGGCTAATATGAAGAGCAACCTGATTATAACATATGAGTATCATTTGAGTGACCTCTCCAAATTGCAAGTCTTTATTAAGTAAATGTTTAAGCCAAATAAGCTTACAGGTAGTTGAGGCCATAACTCTATATTCTGCTGCAGTACTAGATCTCGTTACAACATGTTGTTTCTTACTCTTCCAAGAGATTAAATTATTACCAATAAGAACACAATATTCACAAGCAAATAGCAATGAACCTTATCTAAAGTATTAGTTTATCTTAATAACATACAACTTTAGTATGGTTATTATGACCATATAGTAAGTCTTTTCCAAGAGAACCTTTAATGTACTTCACTATATAAATAACTGCATTCCAATGATCAACATAGGGGGAATAAAGAAATTGACTCACTACATTGACTGCAAATAAAATATCAGGACAAGTAACAGTAAGATAGTTCAATTTTTTAACTAATCTTTTATACGTCTCAGGATCTGAAAGAGGCTCCCCTTGACTAGGTAGAGTTTGGCATTAGGATATAAAAGCATTCGAAGCTATAATTTAGCTTTAGATATAAATACAATGACACCTAAATATTTTTTTGAAAAAGAGAAACGTTTATATAAATAGAAAAAGTAGTATTCAAGTTTTATTTTTATAAAAACCATCATCTCTTTTAGAAGCGGTTCTTCCCCTTTTCTCTGTCTTCTCTATAAAATTTCACTTTCCCTCCTTATCAGATTGATGATCGAAAATCGTCCTTAGATTCCTTGCGTCTAGTAGAGCAGGAGTGTCCAATTAGATTCTTGAATAGAGTAAGTTTATTTTCTGCTTATTTTCCTTAAAGTCAATTTTAGGTCAATTCCGTTCTTGGTAGGGGTATTTTTGCCTGTGTCCTCTGAGGCATTAGAATGAGTCTTTATTGGTCCATTGTTCTAATAGTGTAGTCTGATAATTGATCAAAAGCTCTTGGTGTAGGTTAAGTTGCCCATGATTTTAGGTTTTTGGAACTCCTTTGAGGATCTTTACTTTATATAAGGGAAGCTAGTTTGAATGTTTTTAATAAATATTGTGATTACTTGTTTTATTAAGTATGAATTGGATGAAATTGAATTAAATTGAATGAATGTTTGTGTGTGGTATGATGTAGTATAAATATTTGTTAATGATATGGAATGATGATTAAGACATAGCATCTTCAGGAAAGGAGATACCCATGTTGAGATTGTGAGGATGTCCACTGTTTGAGGACTTGTCGAGAAGGAGGTATCCTAACTCTACCAGTACCTTAGAATCATATAGATGAAAGGTAGTAGGTAGTGAGAGTTGAAGGAGATTCATATAACTAAAACTACAGTTTAAAAGAGCTGATCAGGATGAATATAAGGATTTACCCTGTTAGATGAGGTTATGTTCATTTGAGACTGTATGAATTCACATTTGGAAGAGTTATCTAGTAGGTGCTAGCCTTTGAGTCTAACTCGATGCATGAGTCTTTTGAAAGTAGAGAGTCAAGTGTCTTTGTATGTGAGTCAATATATGTATGATACGAGTTATTGTAGAGATGTGATAATGATAATATGATCTATGAGATGAATCATGAAAGTTTGATGTTTGTAGTTTCACTGAGATAGGAATTTTTATATACGTTTTTTTGAACTTTCTAGCTTACCTTTATTTTTGTGTGGTGTTTTTTTTTTTTTTAAAAAAAGTCTATGATGATAATGTGTTACACATGAATAAATGATTTGATAGAGAAGTTGTAGTTTATTTTATTTTTTTATTTTTTGATTGTATGAAGATATGTTTACTAAATCTCATGTAGAAAAGTATATTTTAAAATAAATGTATTAAGATTTATATTTAGGCTTATTATAGAATTTCTATGTGATAGAGTTTCTATTATGTGAAAAGTATAGGATATTACATATTAATCCAGTTTCCTCCAAAATGTCCAGTGTATACTTTTTAGAGATAATAATACTATTGTTAGATTGTACTACCTCGATCCCCTATAAATATCCGAGTTTTCCAAGATCTTTGGTATGAAAGTGGTGACAAATATGTTGTTTTATATGAGAGATGCCATGGTGACCACTACCTGTAAGAACAACGTCATTAACATATACCACTAGATAGATACACTTAACACTTGAGTAACGTTAAAAAACTGAATGATTGCCTCACTGCGAGTCATACCAATTTGTTGAACAACACTACTGAATTTTCCAAAACAAGGCCTAGGAGATTACTTAAGGCCATATAAAGATTTGCGAAGATGACATATCAATCCAAAAGACTCCCCATGAGCAACAAAACTTGGAGGTTGCTCTATATAAATTTCTTCCTGCAAATCCCCGTTAAGAAAAAAATTTTTGACTTCCAATTGATAAAGAGGTCATCTCTGAAGAGTTACAATATCTATGAATAAGCAAACAGAAGCCACATTTGCCACTAGAGAAAACATATCACCATAGTCTAAACCAGAAATTTGTGTATGACCTTTAGCCACAAGACGAGCTTTGAGATGATCAATAGTACCATCAGGACCAATTTTCATAGCAAAAACCCACCTACAACAAACAAAATTTTTTTCAAAAGGTAAAGGAGTGAGTTCCCAAGTTCCACTATTATGAAGAACACTTATTTCATCAAGCACTGCCTGACACCAACCACGATGGGCCTAAACATCACCTATGACTTTTGGAAGGGACACCAAATAAATAAACTAAAGGCAAGTATAAAAAGGTTGAGATAGTCTATGGTAACTTAATGCAGTATAATGTGGAGAGGGATTACGAGTAGAACATATACCTTTACGAATGACAATAGGAATGTCAACACCCAATTTTGTCAGGGTGAAATAAGAAATAATAAAAAAAATGATATAAGAATAAAAGATAAGTTTTTGCTATACGCATCCCCGCTTTTATTTTCTTCGGGTCGTTGGCCCAATTTTTAATTTCACCCCTTTATTCTTTTTCACCACTTCTTCATAACAGGTGATGTTTTGAATAAGGTTTGTTAAATTCATTTAACCTAAATTAACCGAATGCACCTAAATTAATTGCACTGTCAGTTATTGTAAGGTTCAGTTATTGCATGATTCAGAGTTGCAAGGTTTAGTTTTTTGACCAAAAATAGAATGTGTCATGTTTAGTTAACGAAAAACAAAATTGCACTCATTGAAAGCAACAACAGGGCTCTCATTCGTTGAATCTGAGTTCAATGCAATGGATCGTCAAAATTTTATGTTAAAAAAGGACTCACTACAGAGGCTTACGGGGTGATAATTTTTACTCCAATTCACATAGATTACGGTGAACACACAAAAAATTTACAGAGAAGAACACAGAACCATAATTTACCATTGACAGAAACAAAATGCACAGAGGCAAGCAAATTCGAAAGGTAGAGTAACACAAAAATTTCCAAAAAGTAGTGTAGACCAGCGGAGGCTTCAAGAGGTGTGTACTCGGTGTTACTTTCCATTGTTGTTGATTCTGCCATGTATTTGTTCATTTCGTTATTATTGGGTTTCTTCACTCATAGACATACATGAACATGAACACAGTAAGATTAAAGTAGTCCCAAACCTCCTTCAAAAATGCAATTAATCATATAGATAGAATTTAGAGTGTACCAATTTTGGAAGATTGTTGCCTCAAGCATAATTATGAATCCCTTCTACTATCCTCTTCTTCAACACCTAATAGATAATGCCTTGCACAAAACCAAACAGAAAAAGAACAAACTAGACAAAACAAAATTACAGAAACAAAAGAAGATTAAGAAAGCAGCAAGAACAAGGCTTCAGGGGCTTCAAGAGGTATGTTTAAAAACTTGATATTGTGCAAACATATATGTTAGTCTCAATTGTGTTTTCTTTCTTGGTTCCAATTTTTATGTATCTGCTTTGTGTTCATCGTATAATTATTATTTGGTTTATTCATTTCTGAATGAAACATGAGTGAAGAACAGTAAGAATTCTTTCTCCAGAAAGCATATTCGAGAGATATTAATCTTAGAGAATAGGGTACAAAACATACCAATTTCTAAAATTCAATAGTGTTACCCATTTTTCATGACATTGTAACCATTTGGAAATAATTGCTGCCATGGGCACAATTTAAGAGTGTGGAAATCGTTGTCAATTCCTCTCGCTCGCCGAATCTGCGTCTTTGCCACCTAACCATCGTTCATAACAGTTCTCAACACAACATAATTTAAACACAGACTAGCTAATGAAAAAACCCAAATAGAACCAAGAAAACAGAAAAACAGAAGTAGAAGAAATTAGAACAAAACACAAAAAGAAAAGAGGGAGGCAGTGTTGATGCCACAAAAGTGTGCAACACTACCAATCTGCTGTGTGAATCCCACTTCGTGCAAGCACCACCTAATCCCTACCATAGCCACGACTTCATGGTATATCTCCTTTGCTCGTCATCCAGGTCTCTACATAACCATTTCCTCACTGATACTTCAGTCGTTGAATACAACATCATCATTGTCGAGAGTGGTATCTTCACTCATGCCTATAAACCCAATCCCGAATGGCTTGAATCCAATTTTGCATGCCTTTGAACCAATTCCAAATGGCTTGACCCTTACCTAAATGCCTCTGAATCTTCACCCTAATCCTCTAAACCTTACCCAAGTGCTTCGAACCTTACCAGATGCCTTTGAACCAATTCCGAATGCTTAACCAACTCCAAATTCTTTGAACCCAATCCCGAATGCCTTGAACCCAATTTTTCATACCTTTGAACCTAATGTCGAATGCTTTACCCATAAACAAGTGTTATAAACCCAAAACCGAGTGCCTTAAGCTTCACTCAAGGCTTTAACCCAAAATCGAGTGCCGTGTAAACCTCCACCGAGTGTCATAAACTCAATTTTGAATGCCTTTAACCCATTTTCGAAAGACTTGAAGCTAATATCGAATATCATAAACTCAAAACCAAATGAGTTGAAGTATTTACCGAATGCCTTGAACCTCCACCGAAAATCGAATGCTCGAAGCGGAATCTAAAAATTTTTCCCATAGTAATATCAAATGATGTAAGCGTTGTCCCAAAGCCAATGCCGAATGACGTAAGCCTTTTCCCAAAGCTGAACCGAATGCAATGTCTGAATGCAATTTTCGAAACCGAATGCCCAAACCAGAATTTAGAGACTTCTCCGAAAGTCTCAGTCGAATGCATTGTTCGAGAGCTTTTTCCAAAAGCCTTAGTCGAATGCATTGTCTGAGAGCCTTTTCCCAAATCAATACCGAATGACGTAAGCTCTTCTGAAAACCTCAGCCAAATGCATTGTCCAAGGGCCTTTTGTGAAAGTGAAAACCGAATGCTTTGGCCGAATGCTTTTAAAAAATAAAAAAAATTCAAAAATATCAAACACCAAACAAATAAACTTTATATTAGAACTACATATGCCTTGATTTTCCATTACTGATGTAAATACATATGAGCAAAGTCAATTCTTGTCAAGTCCCCTAATTTAAAAAAAATATTTTTTATTTTTACTGACATTTTCATATCCTTTTGGGGAAGAAACAAAAAATTTATAAAACCACACTTATTTGATTAAAGGTACTGTCATAGGACAGGCGTTGTGGAGTGTTAATACCTTCTCCGCATGTAACCGACTACCGAATCCAACTCTATTTTGCAGATCATTCATTTCCTGGATTTTGTCCATAGTTTTATATAATAAACTATGGTTCTGACTCCATCTCTTTTATTCAAAATCCATACCATTTCATTTTTCTCTTTGGATCACCGTCCCCCGTTGTGATCCAGGTTGCGACAAAGAAGATCAGGTTTAACTGTCGAAGCTGAAGGGGGTAAAGGAGTTGACATTATAAGAGAGTCATTGGATGGACAATAAGAAGTTTGACGACAACTATAAACATGAAGAGGTGGTGGATGAGGAATCTCTAAGTACACTAGACACAACAGGAGTATCAAAGACAACCAAAATATATACTTGATCAAATGGAGACGTAGGTGGAAAAGATAAAGACTTGAAATAAAAAGAAGACTACATATGCAAAGATGAAATAACGGTTAAGAGAGCGTGAGAACATTTATATCCTTTTTGAGATCTACTGAATCCTAAAAAGACACATTTGTGTGACCAAGCAGATAATTTATCAAGACTGGGACAAAAATTGTAAACAAAGTGTCACAACCGGGGCCACGACGGGGACGACGAATAAAAAATAATTTTGATTTAATTTTCAAAGCAGAGGAGTCGCCACCATAGTTTATTAGGAAAAACTATGGAAAACCAAAAACAAGATAAGACAAGTTTGCGAAAACGGATTTCGAGTCCGGGAGTCGGTTACGTGTGGGGAAGGTGTTAGCACCCCCACAATGCCCGTCCTAAGACGGTACCTTTAATTAAATAAGTAGTCTGAGTGTATTTTTTAAAACACTTATTTTCCCAAGAAAGAGATTAAGATAAAACAAACAAAATATTTTTTTTGCTTTTAGGGAGCCCGATAAGGTTTGACCTTGCTCCTACGTATCTCCATCAGGGATGGAGAATCAGAGTTACGTAGTTCTTTGAGAAAATTCGGTTGTTGAAATGTTCAATATTTTTTTTAGTTTTGAAAATTTTATAAATTTTTTATTTTGAATGTTTTTTATAGTAAATTTCAAATTTGGATACCGTAGACGCGTGCGGTCCTTTGGTATTCCAGACAAAACTTCAAATTTGGGTACCGTAGACGCGTGCGGTCTTTTGGTATTCCAATCAAAGTTAAAACTTCCCGAATTAAACTCTTGTACGGTGCGAACGACCATTTTAAGAATTCAATCGAGTCATCATAACTTTTCAAATCAAAATTTGG
>Ga0209700_102343_pt1 | contig 38616 bp, 27 predicted proteins | sample SiratroredBW_FD_187528 | JGI IMG/M metagenome (GOLD analysis project Ga0209700, IMG submission 187528) | Root nodule microbial communities of legume samples collected from California, USA - Siratro red BW (SPAdes) (version 2) | ecosystem: Host-associated > Plants > Roots > Nodule | place: USA...
TTTTTTTTTTTTTTTTTTTTTTTATGAAAAACTCCTAGTGGTGTAGTCGCAAGGTGACTAGAAGTTGTTAGGTGTGTTGATGCCTTTGCCTGTGCGAGCAGAATGGTAGTTGGGCGAGTAGAATGGTGACTAGGTCAATTGTAGCATGTGCTTAGTTCGCTAGGTGAGCCAAATGCTGGATGAGGGAGAGAGAGTTTTCTATAGATTAAAGAAACACCTTTTTAAATATTTCTAAATGCTAAAATGTGTTTATCTTTCATTATATTATATTTGACCAATATATTGTATTTCAACATTTTTATAATATAATGGATCATGAATTTTCAATTTATTAGCATTTGAATTGAGTTTGATGCATATGTATAAATAAAAATTGTGATAATTTAGTTGTGATATAACATGTAGTGTCTTGTAAACATAGTTATTGGACTCATAGAGGAAAAATATTAGGTGGTAAGAGGTAAAAGAGGTTCCTATGACTTAGTTCGCAATATGAAAAAGAATTGTGTCTGGAAAATCATAATGAATTTACCTTGTCATATAAGTGGACTAGTTTTTATGGGGTCAACTTGCTCTAAAGGAGAGGGGGGGGGGGGGGGGGGTTGCTGACCGAAGCCTTAAGACTCTCATTTCCAGTGAAAAAACAACAAACCTTGCAATAGATTGTTTAGTCAAGCAAACAAGACCGTCTAGTAAGAGCAGAAAGAAATAACACAATCCGGGTTACGTCCAATCCCCTCAAGGAATCGCTCAAGAGATGTCACTAATCAATACACTTTTATTATACTGATTACATAAACTTCTCCCTATTATAATGAGTATACAAACCTCTCTATGTTATCCTTCTCAATCTCTCATTGAGACTAAAAACACTAAAAGGAAAGAGAACACTCTCAAAGAGAGCACAAATAAAGCTCTCGAGGGTATAACTTTACAGAGTAAAGAATTTACAAAGTTTTACACACAAAAAGATAGACGGTCAAAAGCTGATAGAATTACGAGAACTCTTGAGACTCTATATCTTTCTCAGAAAAGAAGATTGTAAAGCTTGTTGTAATATTATATGTTCTTCTTCATCTTTGAGCACTTTATATAGCCTCATGAATTAGACCATTGAGCTCAAAATAAGAAGACATTTTTCTACACAAATAAGAAGACATATCTTCATCTTTAATGTTATAGACACTTTAAAAGAAAATTTTTGATATGATCTTCATTCTACATTTTCATTGGATATATCAAAGGAAACAATTCAATACACTCAAAATAGTTAACAATTTATTTTCAAATATATTAGAATCAATTAAGCTCTTTTATTTTCTTACGAAATTATTTTTATACCGATGGTAATTTATGTTCTTCTAAAATGAGTTATAGAATAAATAATATGGTCATCAGTATTAAAATGTTTTTAATCATTTATATATTTTAGATATATTTTTTAACACACCATTTTCAACTTATTAAGGGATTATTTCCTTACTAAAGTAAAACATAGATTGTATTAGATTGTCTAATGCAGTCTGCTTAGATCATCTACTATGTACTGTAGTTGTACAAAACACTAGTTAGAGCATTTAGATGATGATTGTAGAACACTTATAAAAATTAAAGTGTTTTTCTTAACATCATAACCTTCACACAAAGTTTACAAGTCATCATATTATTTAGAGAGATGCAACTTCTTTGGATCTCAATAATTCCTATTATGTAGCTCTATTCTGGTGATAATTTACTTAAGGTGGTGTCATAAGTGTAGATCTTCAAGTATAATTAAACACATGAGTCTTCCGAAAGTAAAGTGGCTGTGATGTTGATGTCTTTGAGTTATGACATGAGAAGTAGCTAGTGGGACTGAGATTTAGACCCTTGTTAGTGATAAATGTTAATGTTATTGAAATGTGCATATATGATTGAATTTATACATGTATAAGTTTTTTTTTTTAAACTCTAACTTACCCTGTTTAATGATTTTTGTTTTTTGTTTTTATCAATGATGGTAAAGGATAATGCAGGAAAGTAGTCATAGTAAAGATAGAACGAGGAGATAGAAAAAGTTTATAATGCTTTATATGTTTTCCTTTTCTTAGGATATGTTTCTGTATATATGTATTTTGATTTATTATATAGAGGAAAATTTATTTTGAAAAATTTCAAAATGGTTAATGTAATTTTATGTAAATATAATTGTGATAAACATTAATAAAATGAATGTTAGATGATATAACTTTAAGGAAGGAAATGTGAGGAATACAATTTTTTTATTAATTATTTTTGAATTTTATAATTTATGTAGAAACCTTCATTTTAATCTTTTATTTAAAAAAGAAAACGGAAAACTTGGTCAAAATTTAATTTTCTAAGAACCAAATTCTAACCAGTTTACCATGCGAGAGACAATATTGAAGGTCAGAATTCAATTGTCTAGAAATAGATTCAGACCATGAAGTATAAACATGCCTATTTGTGTAAATAAAGATGGTTTGAGTTTAATTTTGTAACTTTCTTCAAAATGATATTTGTGAAAAAGGAATTCAAAATGATATTTAGTTTCCCATAATCTATTTCAAAAAGTTTTTTTTTTCTTGATATATATATTGATTTTTTTTTTAATTTTTCTTTTTGAAAAAAATACTTATTTATATTTCTTTTCTATTATTATATAGTTTTTAAAAATATTTAATTATTATTATTATTATCATTATCATTATATTTTCTAACATATATAGTACCATATCTTATTAATATAGATAATAGTAAAGACAAAATGTAAAATAAATAAAATTGTTAGCATAAAAGAATAAAACAAGGAATTCTTAAAAACTATATACAACAATTGAAAATTTTCTCTATTCGAGCCAATTAAAAAAAATACACAAGACTTTCTTAATCAACGTGGAAATGGATATTTTGTGAGATGTATCTTTTTCATGACTTCGCGTTAATCCAAGTGCACGTGATATGACACTGATGTCTTTTCATTCTTTCCCGAAGTTTTAATGGTGGGTAGCTCGTTTTGATATCACCAAATTACTACACGCGTTCTTTAGGCTCTTCGACCATGTTTTGATTCGTTCATCTTAAGTTTGGGCGTAAAAGAAACATCGAATTATTTTACGGTTTACGTTTATTTCAATTAATTCTCGCTGACATAAGATATTTTTTATTTATCCCTAAGACAGGATAACGAATAATGAGGGGCTGGAAGGGGAACTTGATGAAAATAATGAAAAAACAGGTTACATAGTTATATTTTTACAACTTTTTGTCTTATTTCACTCAAAATTATAAAATTTGTTAAAAGTTTACATTCATAACAAATAATTATAATTATATATTAGTAAAATTGCTATAAAGAGAAAAAGAGATAGGCTTATAATGATGAATTTAGATCAATTATGTATCTAGACGTAACTAATTATATCTTAACGCATAATTTATAACATTATAAATTAATATATTTTAAAATCTTACTTCAATTCCTTTTTTCATATTGAAGCAGTCAAAAACTATAATTTGTTAATTTCATTGTCCTTGCATATCCAATCTAATATAACCCTTTTAATTTTATTTATTTATTTATTAATTTTTTTTCTGCTGCATTTATTTATTATTATATTATGTTTTTATTTTTTCACCTATTACACTCATTTTATTAAAATATATTTAAAAGTATTTTTATAAGTCATTATATTATATAATTAATTTTATTTTTTTAACACGAATTATATCTACTACCTGTTTTTACTCATTATTTCTTTACTTTCTTTTCTTTTGTACAATCTAATTTATCTTCTTTCCCTTTATTATCTTCCTCTCCAAACAAAGTATTCATGAATACAATCTCACAATGACATGATTAAAATATTGTTTTAGGTCAGTGTTTCAATGATTAGTTAGATCAACATTCAAATTCCAAAATGATATGAAAAATTACATTATAGAGATTATACTTTTACACCCATTATATATATATATATATATATATATATATATATATATATATATATATATATATATATATATTTTGAATCTTTCTAATTTTATATTCGTTTTTTATATCCAGCAATTTTTTCTCTTCCATTTTATTTAAAATCCTAAAGCATGGTTATGGAAACAAAAAAAATTATTAGAAGTAAAGAAAAGGGTGGGTGGAACTCATCATCATCTCACATGGGTGGCAAACATGACCAAGAAGCTTTTGAAAAATTAATTTGAGTCGGTGATTTGCCTGGCTATGCGACACGAAGGCGAAAGAAAACAACTGTTGATGGGGTGGCAGAGGAAACACCCTCCATGTCCTTAGCTGATCCCTCTCATACCACCACACACTGTCACACATGAAAACAAATAAATATTTGAAGTGGCACTGTTTATGGCTTTACCGTTTACTTTGGGTCTCTATGGATCTGCGTTCATCACAACCAACTTTTCATGCAATGGCCAGCAATAGTTTTGCAATCTTCACATATCGGTATTTTTCTCATGTGGTGCAATTTTACACCACAATGTCTAAAATAAATAATTTCTTTCATTTTATAAGTTAGGATAATATGATTTCAGTTATTTAAATCATATGCTACTAAAATCATATTAAACTAATATAATTTAAATTCAAAACACAATACACTAAGATTATACCATTCTAACATAGCTGCAATCATGTTTTGAATTAAAATTTTGTTATCTTCAGTCAAGGACGAAAGAAAAAACTAAAGTTATATTTAATTCATATGATCCATTTACATATTAAAAAACCTAAAATTGGACCACATCGAAAAAAACACCTCGCATGTCATATGCATTTTTATCCCCCAACATATTGTCATACATATAATAATATATGTCCGTAGCTAGCTAGATTTCAATGCGACATTAATTCTTTCCATTCAGAAAAAAAGTACAGGGTCCACTCTTTGGTCTACATCCATCAGGGTTCACCATAGATATTTTCATAAATACATCTTATTCGAATATATTTCGAACACTTTAAATATTAGTTTTATTAATAAAAAAATAGCCACATAAACCATACAGTTGAGATAGTTTGGCTGAATAAATAATAACATACATATATTATTATATAAAGATTCTACAAGGATAAAAATTGCAATTAATTATGAGTTGTCATTATAAAGAATGTAATATTTCTATAATTATGGTGATCTTTATAATAACGGTTAAATAAGGAATTATGAAAAATGAGGGTGGTTGACCTATCAGGCATATCAAAAGGTACTTTATAACGAAGGTTGGAATAATTAACGATATTTAAAAGCATAAGTGATGATGCATTCCTTTATAGAGGACTTTTACTAATGATAAAAAAACTTTTAAAAGTAGTTATGGAATCGTCATTAGTAAAAATGTTATTTTAAGTTTTACAATTCACTGATTTCGTTATTAATTAGCCTTTTAAGTTTAAAATTTTTATCATCATAGGTGGACATAATAACGAGTACCAGAAATGAAACTATTGTCGAAATAAAAAAACATAAAATTTTAAGTTGTGGAAACGAAGACAATTTTATTCCAAACTATTGTTAAAACTTCCAAAGACGACTATAATTATTGTTAAAAAAAATAATAGGTTAATAAATCTCTAATCAATATAAGAAAACATCATAAAAAATTTTAGAATTTTTTAGCAAGTATAGATTACAATCTAAAAAAAAATAAGTGAAAAATAACGAAAAAATAAAAAAGAAATCCTAAATGATGAAATTTTGGAATTTTCGGAGGTTCAACCGCCATCGCGGTTGACCTATAAGTTCGTTATCCCATTTCGAGCAACTTTTATTTTTTGAGCGTCTTAATCCGAGCTCTATCAAATGTTATGGCCATTTAAAGTTTTTTCGTCCTAAATTTTTCAAACTCTAAATATATGATAAACCTATACAATATAAGAACTCTACCATCAAATATATACTAAATCAAGATGCTGATAAAAAAATTTGGGTCAAAAATAAATTTCTAACTATTGTTAACGAATTTTAAAAAATTGCTAACCTCTTGTAAAGAGAAGAGGCAAGGGGTGTTGAACCAAGCATTCAACCTACACACACCAAACGAACATGGAAGAAGCCGAAAATGGAGCCAAACAAACCCTAGCAAAACCATTGAACAATAAAGATGCAAATGAAAACTAGTGAGAAGAGAAAGCGACTTCATGTGAAATACAAATGAAAACTAGTGAGAATATAAGCGGCACCACACAAAGGTTGAGAGGAGAAGGCACCAAGGGTGGTGAGGAGGAGGCAACGAGGGTGAGGTGAGGAGAACGTGAAGGAGAAGAAAATGTAAGCATAAGAGAAAAGTGATACCAAAGAGTTAATATCTCTCTTGAAATCCCTAATTTTAACTTGAGGGACATACTAGGTCGGTTGGGAGCTCCCAACCGATGTAGTATATGACCAAATTTTACCAAATTTTCTTCAAAAATCACTTGCGTGCCAAAAGAGGATATTACGTCGGTTGGAGGGTCCCAACTGACATAATGTGGGCTAAATGCTACGTCAATTGGCACCTCCCAACTGACTTCGTAGTATCTTCAGCGCCATTACAAAGTTTTCAAATTTTGAATTTGTACTTTTTTTAGTCTTTTTTACGTCGGTTATGAGTGACAACCAACGTAGAATATGATGTATTATGTCGGATTTGTGGAGAGGAAACATAGATCTTTTGAAGAGCTTGCACGTACTTTGTTAAATGATTCAAAAATTCCAAAGTATGTTTGGGCAGATGTTGTTAATACTACTTGTTATGTTTTAAACCGTGCTTTGATTAGACCCATTTTTTTTTTTAAAAAAAAGACTCCCTATGAGCTTTATAAAGGAAGAAAACCAAATATTGGTCATTTTAAAGTGTTTTGTTGGAAATATTTTGTTTTAAATAATGACAAAAATCTTGACAAGTTTGATGCAAATTAATTCACACTGTCTTGGATTTTAAATGTTTTTAAGTAGTCTTTTTGTTTTTATTTTTTTAGCTTTTAATAGAAGTTTGCATTTTTCTAGGATTTAGGTATTTTAGCACAAAATTTGGCTAATTTTTCTGTTTTAAATAGATTTTTTTAGTAGTGTCCTAACACATGGTTTTGTTCAAATTTTGTAGACAATTTTGATTCAGCTGATCAATTGAATGTAAAAGCAAAAAAGAAGAAGAAAAAAATATATATGAAGATTGTTGGATGAGCACCTCTATTTATAGGAAAAAATTAAGACATGCGGCAAGGTGCGTCGGAAGCATGTGTAGGTGCCACCTAAGCCCTAGCACATACCCTAGGTGGTAATCTCGTCTCTCAGGATTAGGGTTGGGCCAAATACAAGGCCCAAAAATTCAAGACAACTTATTATACTCTTTGGCCCAAATACAAGGCCAATAATTTAATTTCCTATACTACCTTGACCCAAAATACAAGACTCAAAATCCTATTTTACTTGGCCCAAAATAAATTTTACACTACCTTGTATAATGTTTTACAAGAAGAGGTTTTATAATCTTAAAACTCCAAAGTCTCTAGAGTGATATTTTTCAATTTTAAACTTGGGCCCAAAAACATTGTTTAGAGGGCCAAACAACTCCAATTAGGCCCAAACTCCTTATAAGCTCTTGATTAAGGCTCTAGCTCAGTGACCTCTTTATTCTTTTTTGTAGTCTTGGTGGCAAGATTGCATCATACATCCCTCTTGAAAAAGATCTATCCTTAGATTGTGAAGCTCATTGACTAAAGACTTCATTTGTTCACTTCATCATTTTCTACCAGGGTCAAATATCCATATGTACAAGACAGAAAGCAAAAGTAAATGAATTTTATTTCAAAGAAAAGAAGATTGAAGAAAGAACACCCTTTATTTTTGTTTTAAAAGAATTTTTATTTGAACCATGAAGGGCATATGCCTTTTCACTTTGTTGCCACTTCTTTGTGCAATGCAATGACTTATCAAAGTGAAGTTCTTGAAATTTTTAACAAGAATAATTAAAATTTTTACTTTTTTCCAAAGAAGAGTTAAGAAGCATACAACTTCTTTTAACACGTTCCTTTCTAATAACTAACTCTGACTCTTCTTTTAGTTTTTCCTTATTTTATTCCTTTCCTTTTTATGTTTTTTTTTTCTAATGTTTCTATCATTTTTATTTCATCCTCTCTCACTTGTTGAGGTGTGAGAGGATAAAGAATGATCTTTTTACTCTCGTGCAGGAAACTAATCTTATTAGTGAGGCCATCATGTAAAGTTTGTTGTCAACTTGCCATGGTTGGCCAAGTAAGATATGTCCAGTCTCAATTGGTACTACACCATAAATCACTTCTTCTTTATACTTTTCAATTGAGATTGGCACACTTACTTGGTCTTTAACTATTATACCCCCTTCATTAGCAATCCATAATAGTCAAAGACAACTTGTCCAACAACCTATAACTACAATAGTTATAGTAAGAACTTCGATCCACAATCAGTGAACAAATATTTTTAAAAACCTTACAGCGAGAGTGGAATAGATTTCCTCGTTGGGACTATTATAATTCACTAGGTTGATTTTTCAACAACCTTCTCACCATAAGTAAGTCTCCTTCACAAGGCTGAATTTCTTTGCCAAACTCTAAACGTTTTTATTCGCTAAGGGAAGACATTAACTCTTCAGTGCTTTCAATTTCTTCTTTGTGCTCGATTGCACTTGAGTTGGGTCAGGTGTCAACGTCGCAAAATTGAATCTATTTAAAGGATCCTCTACATTAGGGTTAGATATGCTTGGAGTCTCTAGATTCTCCATTCCATCTTGGAGTTGGGCTTTAGAGTCATAAAAATGTAGCCCTGGGATGACATCTAGGGTTTGAAAGGTTTTCCTTTTCTCCTCTTTGTATATCCATCTTCCTTCATTATTCATCTTTTTATTTTTTTGGGATTAGATGTAGTTGTCTGAATTCTCATGTAATCAATATTGGTCTTATTTTTGTTTCAATACATTAGTATTTTGTTTCTGTACTTAGGCCTTGTCGTGTTGACTTGTAACTTGATCATTGAATCTTATCATTATTGGAAAATATCTTTTGTAATTGAAACCGAATCAAAATATCAGATGAAAGCTTGCGTTTAGGAATAGAGCAAGATTTGTTTGTTGTCTTAAAACCCTTATTGCTAAAGCAGGATTCGTGTATAAAATTGATCAAAGAATTGACGGTTAATAGATAATCTTAGGCTCATTTGTTGAGGAATTGAGGTTAAGTATTATTGTGGGTTGACATTGGCATTTGTTCGAAAAGATGAAAATTGATTTTATGCATGAGAGTGAGGTTTGATAAGTTTAATCTTAGCTATTGCATTCCATGTCCTTTCATGATTTTTACACATTCCAAGTGCTCATTAAAAATACAAAAACATATTTTCATTGTTTTAATTTTATTTTCTTGGATAAAAATCAAAAGTTTGGAATTATCTATTGTCTAATGTTGTTATATTTGTATTTATTATTGTGTATTACATAACTCTGTTGTGATAGAACAATATATTTATTACTTGCTACATTTGTGACTGATGCATTTGCCATCATTGTAAAAATAACGCTAACACTTTGTTTAAACATTTGATTGATGGTGGAATCAATTTTTCAAGGGTGAAAAACTTATGAATGGATGTAGGATTAGTTGAATATGAACTAGTATACATCTGTTGTGTGATCTTTCTCATTATAATATATAGAACCTATAACTATCAGACTAGAGAAGTTTTCTATCATATTACAATTATTATTATTCCTATTATGAAAATGTAATGTTATTATTATTATTATTAAATATTAATAATAATATTATTATTAATATTATTGCATTTTGGTTTTCTAATTGAAACAATTTTAAAAAGAACATAAAGAAATGGATTCTTTTTAGAAAATGTTTTAAAGCCATTCTCTATTACTAACGGTTTTGATGATGATGTTTAAAGATGAAGATGCTAAAGTTGTTTAGAGAGTTCTTTGCTTTCATTTATGTTCACTAGTGGAAAAACACTTAACGACAGTCAAAATGGAACCGCATTAAACAAAAACGCGGTGGCAATTTTGAAATTAAGTGCAACAATACAAAGGCGGTTACTCGTCACAACCGCCTTCGTATCTCCCACGAAGGGCGCCAACGCCAATTTTAAAATCACAATTATATTCACAGGGGCTACTACATCGTCTAAATACTCCAACTGTTGTCCTATCTTCAAGCTCTAACATCTTAAATTTCAAATTTTTTTAAAAAACCTGGGCTACCACGACAGTTGTGAGCACCAACCGCCGTCACAACCCTAGTTTTTTAAAAGAAATGAAATTTATGGGGATACGACGATGGTTGGAGCCCCACAACCACAGTGGTATCCCCGCTTTTTTAAAGAGTTTCTACAATTTGCTAAGCAGAATGTAGCAGGAGTAAATAATAAATATTATTGTCTATGTGTGAATTGTTTGAATGGAAGAAGACAAGATATAAAGTTGATATGAGAGCATGTTCTTTGTGATGGTTTCTTGAAGAGCTATACAACATTGACTTGACATGGTGAAGTTTTGGAGCAATATTGTAATGTATCTACCACTAAATGTGAATATTCTAATGCATATTCTGAATATTGCATGGAAGACATGATTCGTGATATTGGAGAAGATAGTTTCCACCAAGCACATGTGTATGGTTCATTGAAAGACGATTCAGAGACAGAATTGTATCCCGATTGTTCAAGTTTTTCCCGTTTGTCAACAGTATTATGACTATTTAATATCAAGGCAAGAAATGGGTGAACTAATAAAAGTTTCACCGAATGGCTCGAATTGTTTCATCAAATTCTTCCAGAAGGTAATACATTGCCAACCAGTCACTATGAGGCCAAGAAGATATTGTTCCCAATGGGTATGGAATACCGAAAAATACATACTTGTCCAAATGATTGTATATAGTATAGAAAAGAGTTTGAAGGATTGCATAAATATCCTAGATGTGGGGTATCAAGATACAAAGTAAAGGATAATGACGGTGATGAAGATGACATGAAAAAGGGTCCTCCCACAAAAACATTATGGTATCTTCCAATCATACCACGATTAAGACGTTTTTTTGCCAATGTTAAAGATAAAAAGAACTTGACATGGCATGCAAATGGAAGAATATGTGATGGGTTGTTATGACATGCTACTGATTCACCACAATGGAAGAAAATTGATTGTTTATATCCTGAGTTTGGAAGTGATCCAAGAAATCTCAGACTTGGTATTGCAACAGATGGAATGAATCCATACGGTAATTTGAGTAGCAAACATAGTTCATGGCCTATTTTGCTAATTATTTATAATTTACCGTATTGGTTATGCATGAAGAGAAAATATTTGATGTTGTCTATGATGATATCAGGACCAAGGCAATCCGGAAATGACATAGATGTTTATCTTAACCCTTTGATAGAAGACTTGAGGTTATTATGGGATGAAGACGTAGAGGTTTTTTATGCATATTAAAAGGTCAATTTCAATTTGAGAGCATTGTTATTTTTTACTATTAATGATTTTCCAGCATATGAAATCTGAATGGTTATAGTGTTAAAGGACATCACGCTTGCTTGATACCAGTTACCATCAACAGAAATATGGTAGGAAGACTTCTTACATTGGGCATCGAAGGTTTTTGAAACGTAATCACCCTTATTGCAGGTTGAAAAAGATTTTAATGATTGTCAAGAGTACATAACTGCACCTCCACCCTTAACTGGTGAGAAAGTTTATAACCGAGTGTGCCATGTCGAGGTGACTTTTGGGAAAACCCTCAAGAATAACAGTGTGAAAAACATATGGAAGAAGAAATCGATAATCTTTGAACTTCCATATTGGTCAAAGTTAGATGTTAGACATTGCATAAATGTTATGCATGTAGAAAAAAATGTTTGTGATAGTATAATTGGGACATTGCTAAACATTAAAGGAAAGACAAAGGATGAAATAAATGCTTGTAAAGATCTGGTTGAGATGGGTGTTTGGTTGGAGTTACAACCATAACCTCATGGTAAATGAACTTACTTGCCACTAGCATGTCATACTTTGTCAAAATCTGAAAAGATCAATTTCTGTAAGTGCTTGCGAGGTGTTAAAGTACCACAAGGATACTCTCCAAATATCAAAAGCGTTGTCTCAATGGATGATTTGAAACTTATGGGCTTAAAATCTCATGATTGTCATGTTCTGATGCAAGACCTTCTCCTAGTGGCTATTTGTGGAATTCTACCAAAAAATGTTAGACAAGTCATCACTCGTCTTTGCTTATTCTTCAATGCTATTTGTAGGAAAGTAATTGATCCTACTAGGTTGGATGAATTAGAAAATGAAGCCATCATTATCTTGTGTCAACTAGAGATGTATTTTCCTCCTTCTTTTTTTGATATCATGGTCCATTTAATTGTTCATCTAGTTAGAGAAATTAGACTATGTGGTCCTGTGTTTTTACGATGGATGTACCCAATTGAGTGATGCATGAAGATATTGAAAGGATACGTGAAGAATCCATATCGACCTAAAGCATCTATGGTTAAGAGATATATTGCAGAGGAAGCAATAGAGCTTTGTACCAACTATATGTCAGAAGTGGATGCTATAGGCGTCCCAAAATCTCAGTATGAAGGAAGGCATGAAGGCAAAGGCACACAAGGTGTGAGGGTAGTTCGAAAAGATCAACAACAGGTACTCCAGGCATACTTGTATATTTTGAACAATACTGATGATGTTCTTCCATTCTTAGAGGAACACAAAATGTTGTTGAAGTCAATGAACCCACGTGCAAATGAGAAGTTTTTGTTGAATGAACATAACAAGACGTTTTTGAAATGATTTAAAGAGAAATTTGGTGAAAAGGATTGTGATGTTGAAGAGTTAAAGTGGTTGGCAAGAGGACCTAACTTTGATGTCATAACATGGTCTGCATATGATATTAATAAGTTCTCCTTTTACACAAACACTGAGGATCATAAAAGTACAATGGAAAATAACGGTGTTACCCTTGTGGCAGAGTCAATGCACTTTGCTAGTTCAAAAGATTACAATCCTGTGATGGCTACAATAAGTTACTTTGGAGTAATTGAAGAAATCTGGGAAGTTGACAATGTAAAATTTAGAGTTCCAGTATTTAAGTGTAAATGGGTTGATAGTAACACAGGAGTGAATGTTGATGACTTGGGTTTTACATTAATTAATCTCGCAAAGATAGGTTATAAGGAAGATCCTTTCATCATGGCTTACCAAGCAAAATAAGTTTTTTATGTTAAAGATCCTTGTAACCAAAGGTGGTTAGTTGTCATCCAAGGGAGAAATGAACATGATGTCGATAGCCATGAGGACTCAAGAGTCCAATATGCTGACTATTTGTCATTATCAAGACAGTTACCTCCATTGAATGAGGAAAATGATGTTCATGAAGTATATGCTACACGGACAGATCACAATAAAGTAATATGGGAGAACATTGTAACACTTCCATAATACAAATAAGTAATGTTTATTTAATTTTTTAGGCTATTTAATTTTATATGTTATCTGAATACTTTATATGCTATTTAATTTTATGTGTTATCTGAATATTTTTTTTTTCAATTTCAGGTCATGGCTAATTCTTCAAAGAAGACTAGGAAAGCTACACGCTTGAGAGTTATTTCCATTAATCGTCTTGGTGGTGTCAAAGTCCCAGTTCACATAGATCCTCAGATTAGTAGGGCTTCAGGCCCTAATCAAGCTCAATTTGCAAGTTATTTGGGTGTATTAGCACGATAAAAAGTATCTATTTTGGTACCAGACTGGGATCATGTCACTGAAGCAGAAAAAAATCTAATTTGGCAGGATCTTTGTGTAAGTAACTCATTTAAAGATTAATTACATGATGAATTATCTTGTTCAATATTTAATGACTTATTTATTTTTTTGCCAACAAGCTTTGAGTTTGAAACATCCAGCCTCATCAGGAAGAAGATTATGTCATTCATTACTATAAAATGGAGACAATTTAAGGCCACCTTGACCAGTATATACATCTATGGAAAATACAAGGGCAAGCCCCCTTGTGAAAATATAGAATTTGATGAAGAGACTTGGGCACAATTTGTCCAAAGTAGAGAGGATTCCTCTTGGCAGGTTTGTTTTTATTTTTCTAAATCAAAACTTAATTAAGTTATATGATGTCATAAAAGGAATTATTTATTTTGTAGGAAAAGAGGAGGAAAGCACAAGACATTGCACATATGAATGTCACCCCCACCGATTGTCTCGGGGGGTTATGATTTATTAGAAAGAAAGATTATGGAAGAAAAGTTCAAAAAATTACAAGATAATTCATCTTCAGATGATGTCCTTTCTCCTCCATCCCCTCCTAGTCGACATGAGAAGTGGAAGTTGGCTAGGACTAAATCAGGAGGGTAGATGACATTTGCACAGTCTCAGGAGATTGCCCATCGGATTGTAAGGTATTGTTAATAAATTGAGTACTAAATAATGTTTTCTTTTTTATTATTTAATGTTCAAATATTTTTTTGTTATTTTATGAGTAAGCAAAGCTCAGATGGAAGTTTTGTGAGTCAAGGAAGACAAGATATTTTGACGGTCGCTATTGGGAGAGAAGAGCACCCAGGTCGTGTATGCACTGCTGGGTATGGTGTAGGGGTGAGACAGATTTTTGCCTTAGCTCCCCGATCTTCATCTGCAAGTCCAGCAACAAACGACCAGCTAGCTCAAATGAGAGAACAATTAAAACAAGAATTAAGAGAAGAATTAATACGAGATTTTGAGCAGATGCTCGCATCCACGGGCATCTCACAACAACACACTCCTATGCAGCAAGAGGAAGTATTATCTACCTGTGCGAGAGTTCGCACAAAGGGTATTTGTGTTACTGAGGAGGAGGACGAGGAGGACACAAACACTGATATTTCATATCGGTGTAAGTTGTTTGTTGGAAATCCTCCTTGTTTTGTAGCGATTGGGAGAGTGTATGCTACAGGTTCAATGATCCACACAGTGCCACTTGGAGATGATTTTGCTAGAGTGGTCATCGAAGAAGTTAGACATGTAGATGTCGAGGTGCCAATGCCCACATCAGATGTTAGATTTGTGGGGGAGACACTTGGTACTTTTATTGTTTGGCCTACACATCTCCTCAAGGCCATTCATAAAAAACATCAGGTATGTTATCATCATTTCTCTTAATGTTATTTAAATTTACACTTAATGAAATATAGACATTTTTAAATTTCTTTTAATGAAATTATGTTTTTACTAATATTCATGATATTAACAATGCAGGTACATAAATAATTTAGCTTATAACACTAGGAATGTTGATATTTATGGATTCCTTGAGCCTCAAAGTATACAAAGGTCTGGAAATAAAAAAATGGAATGCCAGACTTATACACAGAGATGGATTTCAGAATACAGAAAAAGAATTTACTTTGGCCCTATTATTCATGCGTAAGTTACTTTTCTTTATATTTTGATATTAAGTAATTTACAAAACATGACTAATGGATTGACTGTTTTAGGACCCGTTGGCAACTAATGCTTATTTGTCCTACGGATAACACTGTGGTTTGGTTCTGTTCACTGCATAAGAAGCCAAGTTTAGATATGAAACAAGTAGTACAAAGGTATAATTTAATTAAATTTAGATAATAGATCACTCTTGTTTGTATGATATGTAAGTTACTAATCATTGTCCATTGTTTAGTGCAATTAATGTATGCAGTAAACTTGGCGGAAGATCTACATCCACATCCCAGAGCCTACGTTGGATATTTCCCAAGGTACACAATTCTTAATTGAACCTATTAAATTCGTTTTGGACTTGTTTAATAATTTAAATTTAATGAAATTGTAGTGCAACAAGCAACAGGAAAGTTGGGAATGTCGGTACTATATCATGCATTGGATGAAGACCATAGTCCGCGTCGGTACCACTGACTCTTAGGATGAGGCATGAAAGTGCTCAAATAAGATAAAATTATGATTAGTTTCATATGATGATGACTAATAACACTATCTTCCTATTTCAGCTTTTTTCAGATCCAGAGCCACTGGACAATAGCACCATAAAAGAACTTCCAAAAGAATAGGCAACATACTTCATTGAAATGAGAAGTAAATACTCATAGTAGGTTGTAGTGTAAGATGATGTATCTATGACTTGTATATATTAATTGCTTGAATGTTTTTAGGATAATGTATACTAGTATGTTGCAGTGTAATATAAAGTACTTTTTACAATTGTAATGTAATTTAATTTCTTCCAATCTCTTATAACTTATATACTTTTGGAATATGTAATGTGCCTACAAATATATGTGCCTGAAAATATATGTGCTTGGAAATATATGCAAGTTTTGGGCAGCAACACGGATAACTGCTGCATTTTAAAAAAAATAGCTTAAGCTATGGCGGGTAAGGTCATCACTGCTTTAGTAAACAGGTTCTATCAAGGCGGTTGTGGAGCACTAACCGCCTTAATAAGGTTTAGACCGAGTTCAAGAGGGGGGGGGGGTGAATTGAACTTTCAAAATCTTTTCACAAATATAAAATGTTCTTGAAGTAGAAAATGAAAATTCTTGTTTCAATCAATCAACTTGTGTAATTCTGGACTGTCCAGTAAACAATCAATTATGCACAACGGAATTTGTTAGAAATTAATCCAGAATACAGTTTTCAATACACTCGAAGAATCAATATTCAATATAGAGATATGTTAATCCAGAATCAAGATGATTAAACACAGTCCAGTAGATTTAAATAATGAACAATAAAATAACTCAGAAGCACAGTTGATTCAAATATGCATAAACAGATTCAGAGCACAAACATACACCTAAAAATTCTTAGTGAATAGCAAGATACAATGATTAGTTTATTAGGCGAATGCAAGCAAGTAATAAAACGATCAAGAAGAGAGAAGAAGAAATCAAGAACACAAAGAATTATCCTGGTTCACCCTTCCTCAAGGGCTATGTCCAGTCCTTTGCAAACTAGCAAAGATTTCCACTAAAAAGATCACAACATCAGTTTACAACTCTTGCTCCCAGCAAGTTATCACTGCTCCCCGCAGTACACATTGCTCCCCGCAGCACTCACACCTCACTGAACCCTTCAGTTAGTGTGAAATCAGTGTAGAAACCTACTGCACAAACACCACTTGCAACCCGCAAGCAAACACTGCTCCCAGCAGCACACACACTCTACTGAACCCTACAACAGATGTGGAACCAGTGCAGAAACCCACTGCACCAACTCAACCACAAACCCAATAATTGAAAACAGTAAACAGATTACAAGAAAATGTAAGATCAACAATTGAGATCACAAGCGCCCTTTTTGTGCAAACGGTTTCAAATTTGATTTACACACAAGAAATCATAAAGATCGTGAATCTTGGAGCATTACTTGAGTGATGATCAACTGCTTTGGTTCTAGACTAGAGCTAAGTCTTCCACACTTGCTCTAAATCCATTTTGTATTGTGTACAGTGTGCTTGATTGATTTGAACTGTATTCTTTTCTTATTGTATTCAATTACTGGAGTGTAATTGGGTAGTGCAGTGAGTTTCTATACTGGTGTAACACCAACTAAAGGGTTTAGTGTGGTGGGTTTACTGCTGGGAGTACTAAGTACTGCGGGGAGCAGTTTGTAACTTGTTGGGAGCAAGGGTGTAAAACTGGTCTTGGATCATTTTAGTGGAAATCTTTGCTGGTTTGGCAAAGGACTGGACGTAGCCCTTGTGGAAGGGTGAATCAAGATAAAAATTTTGTGTTCTTGCTTTTCTCCCTACTCCTCTTGATAGCTATTATTCAACTGCTGTTATCATTTCAATTGACTTGATTAAAATCTAATCATCTTGTTGATTGTATTATGATTGTTGGAGAGTTCAATAAACTGTTTGATTGAATCTGTAATACTTCCGCTGTATATTTTGAGCATCTGTTTACTTAATTGTTTACTAGACAGTCCAGAACTGTGCAGTTAATTGATTTTATAAAGATAATTCATTCTCATTCTTAAATCAGTTTCGATTTTTGCAATAATTTTTAAAGTTCAATTCACCACCCTTTTGAACTCGGTCCAACCTATTTTTTACAAAGTGTAGAAGACTTAGCTTTGGTCCAGAACCAAAGTCGCAAGAACCTCACTCAAGGATGCTTCAAGATTCATGTTCTTTGAGGTTTCTTGTTTGAAAAACTTTGTCAAAGGTGTTCGCACAAACTGGGCGCTATTTCTCACTTAGAATATCTCAAGGAATGCTTTTCGAAAATCTTAGTTGTCTAAAAATCACGTACCATCCCATTTTATAGATAAACTAGTTTTATAACAAATTTAGCTGTCAGACATTCAATCGATTGGATAAACCATTCAATCGATTGAGTTGACTATTAGAAGACTCAGTCAAAATTCAGTTTGTAACAATAATAACTGTCACAATTCAATCGATTGGATAAACCATTCAATTGATTGAATTGTCAGTTTAACAGAAATCAGCACAAGTTCTTTTTGAAAACCAGTTCAGTTTTGTTTAACCCAGTTTTAATATTTGTGAATCTCTTAGAACCTCAAGGATGATGAACCATGCAACAAATGATTTTGCACCAAGTCAATACTCACATACAAACCCAACTTAAGGACCTAAGACCGAATCACCCAACCATCTTCATGTTGGCTCAAAGTCATCCACTTGAATCTTTATTCCAGGTTGGTTCCATCAGAATTTCAGAAAGATTTTATATATATTGACTTCATCAAATCACGTGCTTAGCTTTGGTGCTAAAAATGTTGACCAACAGGTTCAACAAATTCTTGAAGAAGAGAAGAAAGGAAAAGTACCAACAAGCAAAAATTTACAATAAAAAATCTAATTCTGGTTCCTTTAACTTCACCTGTTTTGGTTGTGGTAAATAGGGACACATCAAAGTGAAGTATCCAAACTTGAAACATAAAGAGAAAGGCCTAGAGAAAAAGAATAGTAGAAGAGGAAAAGTCAAGAGAGCTCATATAGCTTGGGAAGACAACGATATATCTTCTAGTTGTTCATTAAAGGAAGATGAGGAAGCAAATTTGTGTTTGACGGATAGAGATCAAGTTGAATCTAGCAATGTATATTCTTGCAAGATAGTTAAAATCAAGATTTTAATTGTAAGATTGTACATATTATTTGCGATTCAAATTCCACGCAAGATCGTGAAACAATAAGATCGTAAGGATTATGGAACAAAATTGTAAAAGAGTGTGATCGCGATTTTTTTCTAGATTGTTTCTTGCACCAACCATTCACCTTCTTGGGGGGATGTATTCATTTTAAAGATAATATAATTAAAATTTAGTGCAATTAAAGTTTTACCTTGCTATGTGTGTTGTCAGCCGTAACATCACTCAATTAAAATTAATGTAATTAAAGTTAAAAAAAATCCAAATTCATGTTCAAACAAATTCCAAACTCAATTTAAAATTATGAGTCTTTTCTAGTGCACCCTTCACTTTCATAATCAGTTTCAATTTCAATTAAAAAAACTAAATTAAGGCTCTTTTAATGTCCATCTCTCATTATTTTCTTGAAACGTTCATCAAATATTTTCTTTTATTTATTTTCTTTATTGATAAAAAAATATTATATATATATATACATACATATCTATATATATACATATATATATATACATACATACATATATATACATACATACATATATATATATATATATATATATATATATATATCTTAGAAAACTTAAAATCTACTATTCGTGTTACTATTCCACAATTTACGATTTTGTGAGCTCTTCACGATCTTATCCATAATGTCGATTTTAACTACCTTAGTACCTTGCTTCAAGCTTTTTGAGAGACTGATGGAGAAGCAAACAAACTGACTTTGTCAAACAATAGACTGAAAGGTTTGAACAATTGGTTGGAAAACAAAATCAACTCATTGAAAGAAGAACTGCAATATGTTAAATTTGATTTTGAACAACTTGAAATGATTTATAAGGTTGCTTCTTGCAATGAGGGTACATCTTGTAAGCCAACTAACTATGAAACTATGAAGCTTTGTAAGAAAAAGTAAAATATTTGTTGAAAACTTCTTTAAAACATTCTTTGGGAACTACAAACTTAAATTCCATTTTAGGTTCTCAAAATTGTGTTTTCAAGAAAGTTGGCATTGGTTACAAAAATATTTTCCAAAAAAAGGTAAAAAGGTTTAACAATTTTTTCAATTACATCAAAATGAAAGCTTCACTATTAGTAACATGCTTATACTGTATGAGAAAAGGTCATTCTGCAAGAATCTGTAACATTAGAAAATTTGATGTTCTAGAAGGCTTGGTTAGGTGGGTATCCAAGGGTACAATTAACATTATTGGACCCAAGTTTAATAGGGGACCATTGCTTGGAATTTGATTTGTTTTGCACGGTACTTTAACAGCAAACAAACAACTATGGTACTTGGATAGTGTTTGTACAAAGCACATGACTGGAGATGCTTCAAAGCTTGTTAATCTAACTTGGAAGCATGGAGGATTTGTGACTTATGGAGACAATAATAGAGACATAATCCTTGGTAGTGGAGAAGTTGGTGAGAAAGACTCTTTGATCATTAAAGACGTGCTACTAGTAGAAGCACTGAAGCACAATTTACTTAGCATCAGCCAGTTGTGTGACAGAGGACTTCAAGTCACCTTTGGACCTGAACTATTCCTCATCTCAAATCCAATTTCAAGGTGAACTCTACTAGATTTTAAAAGGGTAAACAATGTCTGTATGTTGAATATTTCCTACATTGATTCTAGTTGAAATTTTCCAAGAGTGATGAATCATGGTTATGGCATAGGTGTATTGAACACATTCATATGAATCACTTAAATAAGCTTGTGTCAAAAGACTTGGTTGATTGACTGCCTAAACTCAAGTTTGATATGGCTCCTTGAATGATTGTAGGATCTAGACCAGCCCAAAAAGGAGATGAAGATGATAATTCTTCAAGAGATAACTCAAACCGATACAAAGGAAGAACCCATCAAAGCCATACTTACGACAATAACAATTAAATATATGAACAAGTAAGAAAACAACAAACTGAAGGAATCGGAATGTAAACATGTGATGAGGAAGAAGATGATTGAACACGCCACCTTTAAGATTGGAAATCTTCAAGGATGTGTGAATGAGGATCCACTACTTGATAAGACTTCTAAAGATAAGAATCAAATAAAAGAGTAGAGACGCAACTCAAGAACTCTCACAATTTCTTAAAGAATTTCTATTCATTCAACTTGTTTTTGTACAAAAGAGAGGACTCTTATTTATAGTGTTTATGGATGCCCCAATGGTCACAGGTTTAACAAAAAGATTAACAAAGTTAACCATGCTTAATGTAACTAATCTCCTAGAAGTGTGAAAGGTGGTTTGGAAGGTACATACATATCCAAAGGATGGTTTCTAGAATTTATGAAGGGGCATGGTAGTTTTCAAAGTTATGATGAATGTTAGATTTAGTTGGAAGAGGTAATGATGCTTCTTGATGATGTGACAATCCATGCACTTTAATTTGACTGGTGCATTTCGCTTGGAGAGGTCCAAGAGTTAGATACTTCTCTCAAGTTACTTTTTTTCTCTTCTTGCATTTTCTGAAGTTCCTTCAAGAGCTCTATTGGATTTATTCTTTTAATCTCCTATTCCAAAATTCTAATTTTCTCTCTTGTCATTCTTCCTTCAAACTTTTTCTTTACTTGTTCCTCTTTCTCCCTTTTATCCATGTTCCTTGTTTGTACTATTTGATGCTCTTCCTTCTTTTAGTCTTCATTCTTCCTCATCCTCATATGCATCAAAGTTTGAGAAGGACAAGGTATGTGAAGCACGTCAAAAAGGGAAACAATCTAGAAATTTTATTGAACAGAAAAAGTTTGTTTCTACTTCAACACCCCTGAGTTGCACTATATGGATATATTTGGACCTTTTTGGACCATAAGACTAAGTGGTAAGCATTATAGCTTGGTCATTGTATATGATTATTCTAGATATTATGGACTCTCTTCACTATAATCAAGAATCATACATTCATATCCTTCAAAAGACTTGCTAGAGTTCTACAAAATGAGAAAAATTGTTATATTGTTGCTATCAAAACTGATCATGTGAGAATCTCAAAATGAAAGTTTTGAAAAGTTTTGTGAAAAACTTGGAATAAAACACTATTTTTCAGCTCTTAGAACTCTATAGAAAAATGAAGTAGTAGAGAGGAAAAATAGGTCTTTGGTAGAAATTTACTCAATGAAAATAATCTTCCTAAGTACTATTGGGCAGATGCAGTAAATACTGCTTTCTATGTGTTAAATAGAGTTTTAATAAAATATTTGTTGAAGAAAACCCCCTATAAGTGTTTCAAAGGAAGAAAACCAAATATCTCTCATTTTAAAGTTTTAGGCTACAAGTTTTTTATGTCAGAAAATGGAAAAGAAAATTTGGGCAAGTTTGATGCCAAGGTCAATGAAGGCATCTTCCTAGGCTATTCTTCCCATAATGTGCTATGAAAAATAAAAATAAATGTATTGTTTCTTTTATATTTTTCTAGGCTTTGTTTTGACATTAGTTTATGTAAGGAATAAGTTTGTGTATTCCCTTCCCACCATATGAGAAGACCTATTGTACTCATTTTGGGAGACTTGGAAATGAATTGAAATCTTTGAAATCTAGAGTGCCATATCTCAAGCGGTGTTTCTCCTTTGCTTATCTTAGAGTGACACTTATTAGCTTATCTCTTGGTAGCGCATCGCGATTCATCGGGAAGTGGAGAGTTTCTCTCCTGGGTTTTCTTATCCTATGAGCTAGGTCATAAGTCGCAATTCATCACCTTTCTTAACTCATGAATTTGAATGGCGCAAGGTTCTTCCCAATTCTTAGCATTGATTTTTATCTTGTGGGCTAGGTCACAAGTGGTGAATCACCATCTTGCTTATCTCTTGAATTTGGTGGCACAAGGTGTCATTTTAATTCCTAACATTATCTTTGTTCCTTGCATTTTCTTTAATTGTTTTCGTTTTTGAGTTTTTCGTATGTTTTGGAGTCACCTTCATCTAAGAATTGATGGAAGCTACCTATGGTGCATTTGATCCCTTGCGGTTTGCTACTAAAGTTATAGCTTGGATAAGATCTTGCATCGAATCAAGGAAAGCTTCTTGGAAGCGGAAGCAATAGATGAACGTGTGGCTCTAAGGAAGAAGTCCAAGGCACCGTGGAGTGAAGATGTGGAGAAGAAGCTATGTTAGCTTCTAGGAGACGTTTTTAGTGGAATGATGATGTAGGCACGATTGAAAGAGGTGAGGCCAACCTTTTAGGGTTCTTCAAGAGCTTCTTGCAGAAGCGACTTAAAGAGAGAAACTTGATAGAGAGCTGAACAAAATTTGGCAGCACTTCACTACGGAAATCAAGCTTACAAGACAGGTCTCTACACCTCTTATTTATAGAAAAAGGAAATTAAGCTTACAAGATAGGTCTCTACACCTCTTATTTATAGAAAAAGGAAATTAACAAGTAGCTTCTCATGCAAACTAAACTAGTAGCATGTAACAAGCTAGGTTTAGAAACCCTGGCTTGCATCACATGTTAGGATTAGGGTAACCTAGCTTGTGAAGCAAGCTTCCCTAAACCCTAGATAAACACCTTCCTTCACCATCCAATGAGGAGACGACACATGACATGCACTAAGGAGTACTTCTAAACCCTAACCTAGGTGCCTTTACAAACTCTAAGGCACCTCGTGTTTATTTACAAGAAGAAAATTTTCCTATGCTAATTTTTACAATTTTTCAAATGGTCTTCAAAGCTCAAAATAGTCAGCATTTTAATTTGTATAGGTGCTCTTCACTAGCTTCAAGGTGGCTCTTGTGACTGGACCTTGTCTAAGCCTTCTTCCATTAAAAATTCTTCAAGAAAGCATCCAAGAGCCCCTCTTTGAAGCTTGAGTGGAATAACCCTAAAATCCAAGCCATCCTCCATTGGCATAGACGTTTCCAACTTTCGCTTTACACCTCCGGCTTGGGGAGTTCACATATCATCTACTCTTCCCATAGTAGATAGAAGAGCCTTTAATAAAGGCCCAACTACAAGGGCAATGACCAAAAGAATCCAAGAAGAGTGGAACTCAGCTCAACTCGACAGAGTAAAGCTCTTATCAACTTGAGCCACTAATTTGTCTATAAATAGTAGTGTAGTTTAATTTTCCTTTTCGAGAACAAATATTGGGCCTCCATATTTTTCTCTTGAGCTTTGTATTTTGGACCCAAAAAATAAGAGCAAAAAAGAGACAAAGAGTTACCTAGAATTTCAAATTGGGCTTCAGTTAAGCCCAATTGAAATCCTAGGCAACTTTGGTCATCAAAGAGCAAACTTGGCCAAGCAAGGAACATGTTGCCCTCACACTTTGTGCATGCCCCAATGCTTGAAGTGTGACACTCCACATGACACCATCTCCACCATTGATGTCCCAACCATTGATCTTGAGACAAGTGTGTCATTTGGCCATTAATTGCTTTACATCTAGGATTTTTAAATTTGAATTTTCCCACTTCTTTTTGCCTCCAAGTTGGCTGACTTGAGGAAGCCTATATATTGATGAATTCAGCCTTGAAAATTAGCTTGAATGAAATTAGTGAAGTACTGCACATTTTTCAACCCCACGTATTTAAGCTTCTCTCTAGTTAGCCTATCTTGCTTAGCTTAGAATCCTTCGAAGAGTTGGCCTAACCTCTCTTCTCTTCCTCTCCATTTATAGAGCATTTTCCTCCATTGAAATACATTGTCTTCCATGCCTTGAACTACTCCTTTTTTTGCTGCCAATTATCCATCCATTCACGGGTTCAAGATCCATGCCCAACCTCCTTCCCACGAGGTCATTTAGAAGGAGAATCATTTTGTAAACAAATCTTTAAAACACATATTCCTCACTAAGCAACCTCCATGCCCTCTTCTTTGTAAAGGAACACTCACATGCACTTCTTCTAGTAATTCTAAAGTTAGGACTTTACCTCCTTTGGTGGTTGAAAACCTTTTAAAAGATATGTATTCCCTAGTGAAGGTCCTATAGGATTTCCACCTTTTGGGGGTATAGAACAACAAATAGATTTTGTTCTTGGAGCTAGTCTACCAAATAGACCAACATACAAAACAAATCCTAGAGAAACAAAGGAAATTAATTCCCAAGTTCAAGAGTTAATGGAAAAGGGATGGGTTCAGAAAAGCCTAAGCCCTTATGTCTTACCTATATTTTTTGTGCCAAAAAAAAGATGGAAAATTGTGGATGTTTTGCCACTGTTGAGCAGTCAATAACATCACAATAAAATATAGGCACCCAATCCCGAGGCTTGTTGATATGTTGGATGAACTGCATCGGTCCACTGTGTTTTCCAACATTGATTTGGAAAGCGAATATCACCATATTCGAATCAAAAAAAGGTGATGAGAGGAAAACCACTTTTAAAACAAATTTTGACTATATGAGTGGTTGATAATGCCTTTTAGGCTTACTAATGCACCTAGTACATTCATGCGAGTTATGAATCATACCCTTTAAGGATTGTGTAGGTAAGTTTATAGTCGTTTATTATGATAACATTTTAATGTATAGTCGTAGTGTTGAGTCTCATATACAACATTTAAGATCGGTGTTAGAAATACTTAGGAAAAATAACTTGTTTGCCAATGCGGACAAATGCACTTTTGTGTTGATAGTGTAGTCTTCTTAGGTTTCATTGTCAATAAAAAGGGGTTCATGTTCATCCCGAAAAAATCCAGGCCATTCAAGATTGGCCCACTCCAAAGAATCTGGGGGATGTTAGGAGTTTTCATGGTTTATCAAGTTTTTACAATCACTTTGTGCCTATCTTCTCCAGTCTAGCTTCACCACTCAATGAGTTGGTAAAGAAAGATGACACATTCCATTGAGGTGAATAACAAGAAAGCGCTTTCTAAAAGATAAAGACTCTGCTCACTAATGCACCCGTTCTAGCTTTACCAAACTTTTCTAAAACCTTTGAGCTAGAATGTGATTCATCGGGAGTTGGAAGAGGTGTTGTGTTATTGTAAGGTGGCCATCCTATTGCATATTTCAATGAAAAGCTTCATGGTGCCACCCTCAAGTACCCCACATATGAGAAAGAGGTTTATGCTTTGGTCAGGGCCCTTCAGACTTGGGATCACTATCTTGTGTCCCAAAAATTTGTCATTCACCGTGACCATGAGTCACTTAAATATTTGAAGGGTCAACATAATTTGAACAAATGACATGCAAAGTGGATTGAATGCTTAGAACAGTTCCAATATGTGATCAAGTACAAGAACGGCAAGTCAAACATAGTAGTTAATGCTTTGTCTTGTAGACATGCATTATTTTCTAAACTTGGAGCCCAAATTCTTGGATTTGAACACATTACTAAGCTTTATAGCCAAGATTGTGAACTTTCCAGCATTTTTCCTAGCTACCACTAAACCATAGGGAGGTTACTATGTGTTTGAGGGGTTTTGCTTAAAGAAGGAAAACTTTTTATTCCCCAAGGTTCACATAGAAAGTTCCTTGTGAAATAGGTTCATGAAGGAGGTCTCATGGCCCATTTCTTAGTTGATAAAACTTTGAGCATGCTTAAAGAAATATTCTTTTGGCTCCATATGAGATGAGATGTTCAGAGGCACTATAAAATATACATTGCATGTTTACAATCTAAGTCAAAAATGATGTCTCATGGTTTGTATACTCCTTTGCCTATTACTTGTGTCCCTTGGGTTGATATTAGCATGGATTTTTGTTTTAGGCTTGCCTAGAACTCAATCGGATTTTGATTCTATCTTTGGGGTAGTGGACCAATTTAGTAAAATGACACATTTCTTACCCTGCCACAAAGTAGATGATGCAGAAAAAAAATCTTCCTTAGAGAAATAGTTAGACTTCATGGGTTCGGTAAGATCATAATGTCATATAGAGATCCTAAGTTTATCTGTCTTTTTTGGAGAACTATTTGGGGATGATTGGGCACCAAACTTAGTTTTTCCACCTCCTGTCATCCTCAAATGGATGGACAAACCGAGGTTGTTAAAAAATCTCTATCCACTATGCTTAGGGCACTTTTGAAGTGTAACCATAGATCTTGGGATGATTACCTTCCCCACGTTCAGTTTTCGTATAATAGAGTGGCTCACAAGATGACCACAATGTCTCCCTTTGAAGTAATGTATGGTTTCATCCTCTTACTCCTGCTGATTTGATACCCCTTCCAATCACTGATGAGTTTTTACATAAAGATCGGATTTCCAAAGCTGAATTTATTCAAAAATTGCATGAGAGGGTTAATAGTATAATATAACAACAAAGTGAGACATATGTCAAACAAAACAATAGAGGAAAAAGGGAGTTAATTTTTGAAGAAGGGGATTGAATTTGGCTCCACTTAAGAACAAATTGTTTCCCTGCAAAAAGGAAGTCTAAACTCAACCACTGGGGAGTTGGGCCTTTTCAAGTCCTCCAACGCATCAATAATAATGCATATAGGATAGATCTGTCTAAGGAGTATGGAGTTCGCACTACCTTTAATATTTCTGATTTATGTCCTTTTGTAGGAGGCTCAGATGATGAAGCAGAATCCACAAATTTGAGGACAAATCCTCTTCAAGAAGGAGTGGATGATAGAAAAGTCTTTAATAAAGGCCCAACAACAAGGGCAACGGCCAGAAGAATCTGAGAAGAGTGGAACTCAGCTGAACCCGACAAAGTAAAACTCTTATCAACTTGGGCCACTGATTTGTCTATAAATAGTAGTGTAGTTTAATTTTCCTTTCTGGGTCATGTATAGGGCCTCCGTATTTTTCTTTTAGGCTTTGTATTTTGGGCCCATAGTAGAAGCCAAAATAAGTCGCAAAGTTATCTTGAGTTTTAAATTGGGCTTCATTTAAGCCCAATTGAAACCCTAAGCAACTTTGGTCATCAAAAAGCAAGCTTGGCTAAGCAAGGAATGTTGACCTTTCACACTTTGTGCATGTCCTCAATGCTTGAAGTGTGACACTCTGCATGGCACCATCGCTAGCGTTTGTGCCCCAACCATTGATCTTGAGACAAGTGTCATTTGGCTATTGGTTGCTCTACATTTAGAATTTTTAAATTTGAATTTTCCCACTCATTTTTGGCTCCAAGTTGGCTAACTTGAAAGCCCATATATTGATGTATTCAACCTTGCAAATCAGCTTCAATGACATTTTTCAATCTCACTTGTTTGAGCTCTTCTCTAGGTTAGCCTATCTTGCTTATCCTAGAATCCTTTGAAGAGTTGGCCTAACATTTGTTCTCTTCCTCTCCATTTCTAGAGCACTTTCCTCCATTGAAACACACTGTCTTCCATGCCTTGAATTGCTCTTTTTTTTGCTGCCAATTATCTATCCATTCACGTGTTCAAGATTCACGTCCAAGTTGCATATGCCTATTTGTGTGGTTTTAAATTGTTTCAAATGGAAGTGAAAATTGCATTCTTGAATTGATTTATCAATGAGGAAGTATATGTAGCACAACCCCTAGGTTTTGAAGATCACAAGTTTTTTGGACATGTAAACAAACTCAAGAAAGCACTGTATGGACTAAATCAAGCTCCAAGGGAATGGTATGAGAGATTGAGTAATTTTCTACTGTCACAAAATTACGGAAGAGGAAAAGTGGATAAAGCTCTTTTCATTAGACGAGCTGTTAATGATATTATACTTGTACAAGAGTGTATTGATGATATCATCTTTGGTTTGGCTAGTGAGAAATTTTGCCAATAGTTTGTTGCAGCTATGTACGAAGTGTTTAAAAAGTCAATGATGGGACAACTAAATTACTTCATAGGCTTGCATATTAAACAAAGGAAAATTTTTAAACCAATCAAACTACTACAAGGATCTCGTAAAGAAATTTGAAATAGAGAAGTGCAAGGCGGCTACAACACCGATTTCAACAAGTTGCTATCTGGATATTGATGAGAAAGGAGTACTTGTAGACCAAACAAAATACAGAGGAATTATTGGATCAATCCTTTACTTAACAGCTAGTAGACCAGACATAATGTTCACTGTGTGTTTATGTTCAAGATATCCAACTAACACAAAGGAATCACATTACAATTTAACAAAGAGAATCCTAAAATACTGACATTGTTGGACTATGGTATCCAAGTGGTATTTCATTGAAATTAGTTGGTTATTCTAATTGTGATTTTGCATGTAGCAAATTATATAGGAAAATCACTAATGCAACATGTCATTTTCTTGGATCAAGTCTAATCTCATGGCATATAAAAAAGCAAGCATGTGTGGCATTGTTAACTGTAGAGGTAGAATATGTTGATGTTGGAAGTTGATGTGCACAAATAATTTGGTTAAAACAGAAGCTAAGTCACACTGTTTTAAAGCTCACAAAGGTACCTCTTATGTTTGATAATACCGGTGCAACTAACTTGACTAAAAATCTAGTACAACATTACAAAACTAAACATATTGAAATTAGATATCACTTTATTAGAGATCATGTAAACAATGGTTGTGGAATTAAATTTGTTTAAATAGCAAATCAATTGGCTGATTTTTTTTCACTAAAGCACTAGCTAAAGACAAATTTAATTTTTTGAGGACTGAATTAGGAATTATTGATTTGTTAAATATTTCCTAACTTTCAAGTGCATTAATTTTATTGTGATTGAAATCCATACTAAAAATTTGATTAATTGATTGCAGAATTCAATTAGCTATTAAAACTCAGTATTGTCTATAACTAATCTAGTTAATTACGCATTCAATGCATGATTATATATGAAATTTGCAATTTACATTAGCAGAAAAAACACATTTAATCACGGTTATACAAGGCTTACAAGTGTGGTTCTTAAACCGCGGTTGATCCAACCGCGGTAAAAAGTACTGAAGATACCATGGTAGTTGTATAACTGCGATGGAAACTATAACATACCACCGCACAATGCCCTTCACCTTCCCCGTTGTCCCGGAAGAGTACAGAATCACTGCATGTCGGACTGAGTCACTGGGGGGAGGCGGCTAGACTTGGAAGCTGAATCTTAGTCCGAGTGAGGGAGTCAAACACAGGTGAGTCTAGGAGGACCGTACAGACATGAAACTCACGTGTTTTTTCTGCAATTGAAAACACTACGAAGACGATTGTAGGTTTGCTGAGGTGGAAGAGGTGCTTGAGCTCGAAAGGTGTGGAGAGAGGGTTCGTCGGGGAGACAACCACGCCTAGGGAGAGGAGCGCGAAGTAAATGATTGGGACTTGGATGATGTTTGGGGAGAGAACGAGCGCAGTGTGAGATTTTGATAGTTTGAAAACTGTGGTGATGTTAGCGGCTAGGTTCTCAACACGGTGGATGAGTTCACCGTAGGAGAGGCAGTGGCCAGAGGTTGAGTCGATAACGGCGGTGGAAGAGTCCAAAAAGTGGGAGTTGCGACGGAGGAAGAGGACGTAGGAAGCGACAAAGATGGTGGCGTTGGGAGGAGGGAGAAGTGGTGGTTTGAGGCTCTGGGAGCAGAAGACAGTGGCCTTCTTAGTGGTGGTGGGGGTGGCAGCGGAAGCAAAAGAGAAAGAGAAAGATACCTAAGTGGTGGTAGGGTTGAGGGAAGCACTGCACAAGAGAGGGAGGAAGACGAAAGCGTAAACGGAAAAACTGAGCGGGAACCGCGCTCGTATCCCACATACCATCACAGTTGTTTAAACAATCGCCCTTGTATCTCCCTGCAAAATAATTTTTAAATTATTTTGTAGATACCAGCGCGGTTTTTTAAACAACTGCGATGATATCTCCCTACAATTTTTCAATTTTAAATATTTGTATGCCTTACCATTGCGGTTCTTGCTCCAACCGCGGTGGTATCTCCTAGAACGTTAATACAATTGCGGTTGTTGTAGACAACCGCGGTGGTATGGTTGCACTTAATTTCAAAAATGTCATCGCATTGTTTTTAATTGTTGTTCCCTCTTAACTGCAATGATATCCTGCCGTGGAATGTATTTTTTCTACTAGTGTTATGTACAATTGAGATTAAGGCATTGAAACTATATTTGACTCTCATATTAATTTGTGTTTTAAATATATTGAAATAAATTGATTGAATGTTTGGAAGCATGGAGATTACATGATTTGCATCATGCACCAAGTACATGTCACATGGCAACAATCGAAAGGTGGTCAAAAAGCACAAACTGAAAGTGAACTACACAAATTGCCAAATCAGGTTTTGTCATTCCCTAATTTATTGAAGTGACGCAGTACCTCACCTAAAGCTCACTCATTATTAGCCTTTTTATTAACTGCAAAATCAATTGGTGCTTTTGTGTGAATATTTTGTGCCCATATTAGACTTCATTCCATGCACTCATATCATTCATCTCCTAGAAAAATCATCCTAAGGTAAACATTGTTTCTTTGCCACAATCAACTCAAGATAGACAAGTCAGTCTCTACCACACCAAAGGAGAGAGCTAGAACTTCCAAAACCACTAGTAGACAACAAGCTTGAGTGTTGGTTGTCTGAAAATCACGACCACATAGAGATCTATTGGCTTGAGTTTAGTAGGAAAATAATCAACAACCTCAAATTCTTGAGGTTTGATTGGCTAAAGTAAGAGAAGTTGGTTGATGTAAGGAGGATGCTCAAACATCAGAAGCTGGTAAAATTTCTCAACTTGACATTTACCCAAACTTGGTTTGGGTATTCTTCACAAACTTGACCTTTGAAGGTGACTGATGCAAACCCGTCTCCAAGACTACAAACAAGAATAAAGAGGTCACTGAGCTAGAGCTTTGATCATAAGCTTATCAGGAGATTGCACCTAATTAGGCTTGTTTAGGCCTCCAAAAAAACTTTTAGGCCCAAGTTTAAAATTAGAGAAGATCACTCTAGAGACTTTGAAGCTTCAAGATTACAAGAACTTTATTTGTAAAATAGTATAGAGTAGTGTAAAATTTACTTTAGACCTTGTATTTTGGGCCAAATAGAATAGGTTTTGGGCCTTGTATTTTGATACTAGTAAAATAGGATTTTGGGCCTTAGGCCTTGTATTAAAGTTACATAAGATGTCCACTTTTTGAGGCTTGCAAAGACTCCAAGAAGGTGTCAAACAAGCTTATGAATGAGAGTTTGTATGCTCCCCAAATCTCTCCCTAGCGTAATCTTCAATTTCAAGACTCTACTCTTACGTTCTCCTAAGTGTATTGGCCAAACCTCACACTCTTTCACTTCATTACCCCCTGAACATCAATCATTACGCTGCACAACTCCATGAAAAATGAAATTTAACCTCAAAGAAATAAACACAAGAACTTGGAGCATGCATCTGTACATAGGAATTGCATCATTTGGTATCTAGAGCTTTGGTCTTCAAGAGATAAGTGCTTCTTTCAAATTTTTTCCATTTCCAAATTGTTCAGGAATTGCTTTCATGTATTGAACTATTTTCCACCATTTAAAATATTTTTTTTTTTGAATTTAGTTGATTTAAATCATTTGTTATACCTTGAACCGTCTAAAATTACATAAACTAGGTGCATTGTGTTGTTCCGCCACTTCCTGCTACTGTGTTATTGAGTTTTATTGATTTTAATATGTTAAATCATTTTATTTTAAGGTGTTTTAAATGTTTATAATTTGTACTTGCCATGTTCTAAGTCATGTAATTCCAAATATGTCATAAAATCCTAGTTCATAAGGTGTTTGATAAAATGCTTGTACTATGTCTACTATGTGTTTGTTAAAACGTCTAGTGTAAACTGCACCTGTGTTGAACTTTGAGTTCTTTTCCTTTTCTATTTTTGATTTCTTAAAATTGATATTAGATCACTAGTGAGTTTCTTATAGTTAGGTTTATATTGTGTCTAGTTTCATTATTCAAATTCGTTGGCCTCCTTAGGATTCTTTCTCTTTGGAAATTTTTACTACAGTAACACTGGTTTGGAAAAATTGTATAAAAACAATTAAACTATTTCTTATTTCGAAATTTTGTATGAGAGCACCTTAAGATGTTAATAACATTTTTTAAAAAAATGTGAATTCAAATTCGTACAAAAAAAATGATGAATCGCGAAAGCCTAAATGCTAGTTGCGGAAAAATAAAGTACGCTACTGATATTTTACTCTCAGGTTCAGATTTTTTTAAACAACTTTTATAGTGCTATTTTCAATCATAGTTTTTTACCAATGTCTCTAATATTGTGTTGTGATGTTCAGATGAAAATTTCAAATTCAAAAACAAAATAGAAAAAATTACATAAATAAAATATTCACCCAGCTAGACTACTCTAGTTGTTGTTTTTTTTCTTTTTTTTTGGTAATCCATTCTTAAGATTTCCTTTGTGTGCTACGAATTTTGATAACTTTAATTTCTTGTTTTGTGTATTTTAAAATGTTGTTTCAGTTTTGACACATATAAAATCCTCTTGAGTTTAACAATTTTAAATTGAACTTGTCTTGATTTTATATTTCTTGACCTCTTAAGATGCATGAATTCCTTGGCATGTGAATTTGTGAGGATGGTTCTCTATCATTGTTAGGTATAACATTTGAGGAAGAAGATATTTTTAAGGGAGATTGCTCTTTGGATAGTCTAAATAAGTGGAAGGCTCAAGACAAAAGTGAGGAACATTAGAGTGAAAGACCAAAAGTCACAAAGCAATAGCAAAAGTTACAGCACATTTTGTAAATTTGTCACAAAATTTTGAAGTTTTTAATTGTTGCTCAAATTGAAAATTTTGTTTGCTATTTAGTGTGTTGGGAAAATTCATTAAAAGTAATCCCAAATTGAACATTGTAATAGTGAGCATTTAGAAAGTGAAAGTGTGTCAAAGGACTCCAAGTGTCACTTGCACGCTTACATAGGAACACATATAGATTACTTGCTTTCCTTACTTGTCTTTACTTTCTTGTAATTACTTTTACTTTAATATTTTACTTTTCTTAGGTCTTTGTGACAACTAGGAACCAAAGCTCTTAAACGTAGTAGACCTTCCTTTGGTCTTTAGGTTTCACGAGAGCATACACTGTTAGAAAAAAAAAAATCTTTTGAGGTTTCTTCTGAGAGAGATGTGGAAGAGGATTGGGGAACACCCTGGTTAGGAAAGACTTGGTACTTAAGTTGTCCAAGTGATGAACATCTCTTTCTTGAGAGTCTACTCAGTAGCCTTTCATTTTATTTCTTGTTAGAAACTTCACCAAAAACATAAAAAAATTAATTTGTGAAAACCCTTTAATCACTCAATATTTTTGTTACGTTTTCTAATTTTTTATGTGAAAAATAATTTCAAACAAAAGATGAGTGATCACGCTTCCTCTAGTTTTCAAGTGAGTATGGAGGGAGAGTGAGTGAGACAAGAGTTGAGGGAAACAGAGAAAAAAATAATTGAGATAGTAGATAATAACATAAATAAAGCTTTGTAAGAAATGAGGATGATGATGGAGAGAATGATGGAAAAGAAAGATAAGTAGAGTGATGGTTCAAATAAAGAGAAAAAACATCATAGGCATAAAACTACAACCTATTCCCACAAGCCTAAGGTCGACCTTCCCCCTTTCTATGAAAAAGATAATGTTGAAAAATAATTTAGATTGGGAGATAAAGGTTGAGTAGATATTGAGTGGCATCAAATAAATCATGAAAGAAGAGTGTCTTTAGTTATCTTAAGCTTTGAAGAACTAGCTTTGAATTGGTGGACACCTTTAGTTCACGACCTTAGAAGTTGTCACGAACTTCAGTTTCAGTATGGAAATGTACTTAGGGATATCCTAAGAAAAAGAAACGTGTCCTCCTATTATTATAGGGAGTTTATGAATAAACTCCGTAACTCAAATGATGAATGATGAATCATCCTCATGTGCAAAAAGAGTTCACTTTTTTGGGGCACTCAGAAGAATAATGCCCTCTCTTCTTTTTTATATTTTTCTCTTTCTTTTTCTTTTTCTCTATACTTTTCTTGTTGTTTTTTAGGTGTCTCTCTAATTTTGAGGGAAAGCCCTCTCTTTTGTAATCCTTCCGGGAAGAAGAAGACATGCCAAGGTATTCTTTCTTAGAGTTGGGCTTTCTTTTAAGTTGTTGCTCAACCCTTATGCACATCTTTACGAGGTCACCAAGATCATTATAGGGTAACAACTCGGGAAAATTCCCAATATGGTGCCTTTTTCTACAATAATGCCTAAAATGGGCAAAAATATTTGTTTTACCATAATGGGCAAATCGTGCCAGTTGGACACGATTTTAAATGAAGATATCGTGCCAGCTGGACACGATTTGAGTGGGTTGTCAAAATTACACAGAAATCATGCTTAACAAGAGAGATATCAGTAAAAGTTAAGAAATCTTTAATGACATATACGATTTTATTAATGTTAATTAATACCACAATTTCATTAATGTTAATTATTACTATTGTTCAATAACACGATTCCTATGCAAAACATATTTTAATGTCATTTGTGGTATTTATACAAACATATTATGTATTTATTTTGTTAAGCCTGTACGTTTAATGGCTCAATTGCAAAATGAGAAAAATTAATACTAAAAATACTTTTATAATATTTCTTTTATATTATAATATAAATTTTATTTAATGTTGAATATAATATTTTTATAATATTAAAAATTAGAAAGAGAATTTTGTTTGAAAAAATATTATTATTATTAAATATGTAAATTTATAAAATTAATATTATTTTTATTTATGATAAACAATAAACGTAATGGATTAAATCAAATAATTACGGTCAATAGGGACAATTTCCTCTATTGTGACACTCATTACTACAATAACTACATTTTTATGGTCTATTTGGAATTGGTTCATCCATTTCGTTATGTATTTGAGTTGTAACTGGTCTTTCGGATTCGCTTCATCTCAAGTCGAGGTTAGGTATAAAATATGGACCCGTGTAAGGAGACCAATAATCTTGATTCTGAGCTGGATGAAATTGTATCTCATAGGCCTTGAAAATGTTGTGGAGGGTGTAAACAGGGGAAACAAACATTGTGAAATCTAAATGGCTATATGAATAAACTGCCATCACATGTGCACAAGGTAGCCTCAAAGCTTGAAATTCTCCACAATCACACCACCATTCATTTAATTTCACTGTGAAAGACATAGGTCTGCGTTGTTGGGGAGTGGCCATCTCCTTAACATCAAACTCGGAGTTTTGGCCGTCATATATTAGAACATGGCACATAACAAATTGTTGTTCATTTCTTTCGTAGGATGGTAGTAATATCTTTTGGATATATGTGACTTGCTCGTAACATGCAATCAAACTTTGTGGCTCGTTGAACCAACCAATCTTTTATTATTTCAAATGTTGTCTTCATAAGAGTAGATATCGTAAGTGACTAGACACCCCTCAAAACAGAGTTTATGCATTCTGCCAGGTTTGTTGTCATATGGACAAACCTCTTGCCCCCATCAAATGCTTGTGTTCATTTTTCCAATAGTATTTGATCGATCCAAGACAATGCGTGTCGAAATTCTGATAGCATTGCAGATAATTTGGCCATGACAGTTGTTTGTTTCCTCTCATATGTTGTGACAATGTGAAAAATAAATAAAGTAAAGGATAGAAGAGTGTATTTAAAAATAAAAGAAGAAAACATACCGGTATTGATTAATTGTCTCTTCAACTCAGCGTTTTTAGACTTCTCGTTGAAGTTGGAAGCAATGTGTCTTATGCAAAAGACTGAGGAAAGGCCATCTTCTTCTTAGGCAACATCTGGAGATTGTAATGCTGACAGAATAGTTACACCTCTGTCAGTGATTAGGCAAATATTTGGTTGAGGAGTGACATATTCATGCAATAACTGAAAGAACCATATCATTCCTTCTTTTGTTTCTCCTTCAACTATAGCAAAGGCAAGTGGAAATATGTTTCAGTTTCCATCTTGAGCTATTGCTGTCAACAAAGTGTCGTGATATTTGCTAGTTAGGAATGTGCCATCACCTTGCACTATAGGCTTACAATAGTTGAAGTCGTCAATACAAGGCTTGAACGCCCAAAATACCCGATCTATTGAGTGATTTGAATAACGTCTTCAGTTATAGTTGGGATCCAGCTATATTGGAATCTCTTTATCGTGCCTTAGATCACGGTATTGATTTTAACTAATAAAATATTGGCGGTTGCATGTTACTTCTTCAGTGTTGGGCATGGGAGCAGATCAAATCTTTGTCTCCCTCTTGTCCACCGCAAACACCCGAAGAACGCCACGCTGGACATGGTTTTCCATTGGGAAAGAGGTAAACAATTTTACACAAGATTATTGCAGAAAAATCATATCTATTACTACTTATTTTGCACTAATCAAGACATATCTTATATACAAAAGGTGGTTGTGTGCTCCAACGCACATACAACACCCAACCACCGGTACAGTGGCTCTTATCATAAAGACATTACACGACTTAGAACTTAAAGAGGTTAGGTTTTGCATGAAATTTTAAGTTAAAAATCTTCTCAATTGTTGACTAATTTGAGTTATATTTTTTTAGTTAAGTTGGACTCCGTACACTAGGCACAAGGTCACTCAGTTCCTAGTTGGTGATGTATCTCCAGTTAGTTGTGCGGTAGTGCCGTTAATTTGTCTCGCAACTATGGAATTCCATTAGGCTGATCGGTTGATGAGTCAGTTTCGATTTCGTCAACCCATTCCGGTTGAACCTATGAATCTCGATCAAGTCTACAAGGAAGACATGAGGGGCAAACAAGAGCGCAACTGGCCACAACACCATCAGCAATGGATAGCCATGTGGAATGATTGACACAACCGGGTCGTTCAAAGAGTTCAATTCACGAGTAATGGCCATTTACGTAAGACGACTGCATACATGCAATGGTACATTACTCACACTATCCGCTACATTACCCCTCCCATAGTCCAAATTGATGATGAAGTAAGTTTATATATGTATACTTTTTCATTATGTATTTGTACTTCAATTTGTATCTGTATTTGTCTAAAATTTTCCATTTCATGCCTACCGTACGACGCACTAGATGATACTGAGCCCCTCCCCTAGAGCGAACATGTTGGGTTTTCTTCTTCTCGGTCTTCGTCTTCTTCTCAAACACAGTTTCATTACCATTCATCTGGTCAATCAAGTCACTCGATTCTTCATCCCCCACCATAAAACTGTTAGCACCAAGGCTAAGCATGTGATTTGATGAAGTCAATATTGTGAGCACCAAGGCTCAGCATGTGAAGTTGATGAAGATTGCCTCGTGAAGAATCTATTGGAACCAACCTGGACCAGAATTATTCAAGTGAAGACTTTGTGCCAACATGAAGATGGTTGGGTGATTTGGTCTTGGTCCTTAGTTGGATTTGTGTGTTGGTGATTGGCTTAGTCCTTCATCATGAGTGGCATGATTCATCACTTCTGAGGTGCTAAAAAGATTCACAAAGACTTTTATTAAAACTGTTTTTAATAAAAATAACCCAAAATGTTTTTGCTGGAAAAAGGTTTTTCAATCGATTGAATTTCTAAAACAATCGATTGAATGTGACAGTTATTTCTGTTACAACTGAAATAC
>Ga0209700_102344_pt1 | contig 38612 bp, 20 predicted proteins | sample SiratroredBW_FD_187528 | JGI IMG/M metagenome (GOLD analysis project Ga0209700, IMG submission 187528) | Root nodule microbial communities of legume samples collected from California, USA - Siratro red BW (SPAdes) (version 2) | ecosystem: Host-associated > Plants > Roots > Nodule | place: USA...
AGTGTCTTTGTTTGTGAGTCAGTGTATGTATGATGTGAGATGAATTATGAAAGATTGAATTGTTGTTGTTTTGTTGAGATAGAAATCCAATTTATGAAAATATATATTGTTTTGAAAACTCTCTAGTTTACCCTTCTTTTTGTGTGTTGTTTGTTTTGTTTTTAAAACTGCGATGATCGTGTATATTAAACAGGAGCAGAGGATTTGACAGGTGGTGGGAGTCCCCAGTAAACTGATGGAGAAGCTTTATTTTATTTTATTTTATTTGTAATTTTTACGAAGATATTTTATTAGATCTTTTGTGGAGAAGTGTATTTTTAAATACATTATGAATGTATTGATTTTTATATTAAGGTTTATTATATAATTCCTATCCAATAAAGTTCTTATTATATGAAAAATATGGGATGTTACAGTTTGAAGTTTTTTTACCCTAAATTTTTGCAACTCAAAATGTACAATAAATCTATACAACGTAAGAACTCTACCATCAAATATACACTAAATCAAGTTACTGATAAAAAAGATTGGGTCAAAAACAAATTTGTAACTATTTTTAATGAATTTTACAAAATTGCTAACCTTTTGTAAAGAGAATCGGTAAGGAGTCTCGAACCAAGCATTCGAAGTGGAGAAAAGATCACGCATCAACCATATAGCATCCTCGAAAAATTACTAACCTTTTACAAAGAGAATTGCTAAGGAAAGTCTTGCTACTTAAGCCGTCCTAGTGACACACCTAACTTTTCTAGGAGACCCCTAGTATGCTAGATTAGTTTGTCTTATCAAACCACCTATGCCGAAAAGGTTGAAGAAAGTAGATGAAGACAATGAAGGAACTAACCAACCAAATGAGCGTGAGTGAGAAGAGTAGAAAATGCACTAGAGAGACTTAACGATGTGGCGCGAGGGAGAAGGAAAGATAAATAATGCAAGGAGTAAAAACATTAGGTTAATAAACAGTACACATGGATTAAAACAGGGATACTACAACGGTAAGGAGCTACTACGGCGGTTGCGATCTCCAACCCCGTAGTATCTCCTCATTCTTAAAAAAATTTTAAAAAAATTTAAACTGATTTAAGGGAGATACTAACGATTGGAGCTCCCAACCACTACAATATCTCCAATTTCAATTTAAAAGTTCTAGAAAGTCTAACACGTGCGCCTCAGGAGAGATACTACAATGGTTGGAACTCTCAACAACTATAGTATTGTCTCGAGAGTTTTAAACATTCCAAACTTTTTTAAATAGGAGAGAATACTACAGCGGTTGGGATCTCCAACAACTATAGTATCTCATACTACAGCAGTAACGATTAATAACCGCTGTAATATCTTTCCACTTAATTTCAAAAATAATATTACATTTTTATTTACCGCAGTTTCATTTTAACCGATATTTTATTCTATCTAACATGTGGTTTTTCTATCAGTAATATGATATTATCTTATATAGACAACTATTATTCTGACAAATCTATCTACCTAGCAGGAAAATTTGAACTTTTAAATACTTTACTTTTTTACGTTTTATATTTATATATCACTGAGGGATGATGAACCTGTTTATAATAAATATAGATATTAACATATCGTATAGGGTTTTGTTTTATTGAAGTTTTGAAGTAGAATAAACCATATTATATGATGCAACTTGATTAAAATGACGTGTCACAAAAAACATGTTATACAATATTTTACATAAACTAAGAAAAACAAGTAAATAAATAAAAGAAAATAACAATTTATAAAATTAACCTTATTATTCATTTTCTTTTACTTGAAAGATGCAATAAAACCTTATTTTACTAATTATACTTAAAAAAAACTGGATTTACGATTAAAATTTATGATTATCAATGATATATTATTTTATATATCCTTCTACTTATCACATTATTTATTATTATTCGCAAGTAGGAGGAGTTGAAGTAGGAGGAGTTGAACCCAGGATCTTTAAATGTTGGAACAAGACTTTGATCCCTGTGCCAGACAATTTATATGATAATATTATGATTATTATTATTCTTATTATGATTATATTTATGATTATTTAATATTATTAATAACATTATTATTATTATTATCATTTTTATTAAAAACAACAATAATAATATTAACAATAATATAAATAATATCAACAATAACATTAATAATATTGATAAAAATAATATTAATAAGATTCATAATAACAATAATAAATTAATAAAATTTAAAATACTAATATTATTAATAATATTAACATGGGTAATAAAAATAACATTAATAATAATAATAATAATATTAGAAATAAGAATATTAATGTTAACGTAAATTATTAACTATTATAATAATAATAATAATAATAGTAATTCTTAATAATAATATCACAAATATTTTTAATATAACTGAAAATAATATAAAAAGATATTAATAATATTAAAACTATTTTTAATATAAATATAAATAATGTTGATAATAATATAGTAATATTAAAAATATTATTAATGCAGATATAAATAATATGAATAGAAGTATTAATAATATTCTATATATTAAAAAATATATAATAATAATGTTATCAATAACATTAATAATATTTTGTGTATAAATATTAATAATATTAAAAACTTTAAAAATATTAAAAATAACATTAATAATTTGAAAAAATATAATATTGATAATAATAGTAATTATAATGTTAATAATATTATAACTAACAATATTAGAAATAATAAGAAAAAAAATAATATTAAAAATAATACTAATATTATTATTAATATTAATAATAATAATGATAAATATACAATATTATTAATAATACCAATGATAATAATAATATTAATAAAACTAATAATAATATTAATAATAGTAATACAAATTTAATAATAATAATAATAATAGTAATAAAAGTGTTAAAAATACCAATAGTATTAGTTATAATATTAATAATATCAATAAAAATATTAATATTGTTAATAATATTCACCTTTACTAATGTTATTATTAATAAATATAAACATCATTAATAAGAGATAATAGTAGTTTTATCCATAAATATAGGTTCCTAAGTATTACCCACAGACATAGGTCCGTAGATATTACCTACGGACATAAGTTTGTGGGTATTACCTAACAAAATAGTTCGTGGGTTATACCTACATACCAATATCTGTGGATAATACCTACGGATTTGTGTCCGTGGGTAATATCTACGAACCTATGTCCGTGGGTAATACCTATGGACTTAAATCTGTGGGTAATACCTACAGATACAGATCTATAAGTAATAATCCATGGATAATGTTGAATTTACTTACGGATACAGATCCGTGGGTAATAATCTATAGGTAAATTAAGTTTTTCTTTTACACAAGAAAAAAAGACTAATTAACAGGTGAAAGTGAACAATAATCCCACAAAATTAATCTTATTACTATCACTAAAATTAAAAGTTAAAATGATACTTATTAGGATACAAGTAGAAAGCATATATAATATTATATTGAAAAATTAAAATAACAATTAGTTTGAGACTTATTTCTTATTACATGATCATTACTATGGGAAAAAATTATAAATAATATTTCATAGAATAGAAATAACACTTAGAAACTTTTTTGTCGTTCTTCCTACATAGAATATTTATTTGTTGTCAATTTGAGAGAATAAATGATTACACAGGTACATATATTTTAAATAAATTTGTTGTCAATTTGAGAGAATAAATGACTACACAGGTACATATATTTTAAATGAATATGACTATTTGTGAGATTACTACATGCAAAAGTTCTTCTATAACCAGTTGAGTCAAGTGTAATGTATCTAACAGATTTATTTATGGAATACAAATAAGATAATATGAAGTTCGGCTATTAGGAGATCAACCATCCTTGACCATTTGGTTATGGAGTTCGGTGAAATGGAGATCTAACTACGGAGTCAACCTTCTGGAATTGTACTTAAAGAATATCATGTTTTTGCATATTCTTTTGTGTAAGTTTAATTCAATTTCATGTTATTTTTACAGAAATAAAAACTGACAATGTAAGTTTAGTTTATCTTTCTCCTCTACTTTTATTATTGACAAGTTTATATAGTCACTATTGAATTATATTAATTAATATTATCTCTCTTTGATTTTTTGGATTATAAATCTATATATTTTTATTAGTTTCACCAATACAACTTTGTGGTTAATTTTTTTTCTTGCCTTTAAAATATATTTATTTTGATATATTGAAATTTTCTTATATATTTTAAAATATTAAAATTAATGTATTTGTATGAGGAAGTTTAATGGTTCAACTTTGGAGATGAATAAAAATCACTATAGAAATCTATCTTTATTTCTTTTCTAGTATGTCAATTTTTGAGGATGAAAATTTTTTGTTATTAGGGAGAATGTAATACCCTAGAAAATAGCTATGAAATAAAAACTAACCTAGAATTTAATTTTAGAGATAAATAAGATAATACCTATTTTTTTATAGAAGAGTTGTTCAAGTAAATAAAAGATAATTATTTACTTTTTATTTTTATAACAACCATTAACTCTCTCTCCCTAAGAAGATATTCTCTCTCTAAGATATTCTATTTTATTCTAATAAAAACCACCAATTATCTCCAATAAGATATTCTGTTTATATAAACTACCAACTCTCTCTCTCTTTCTAAGATATATAGTTTCATTCTTATGAAAACCACCATCTCTCAAACAATTCCTCAAAGTTTCCTACCTTCTCTCTAGATTTATGATCTCATACGTTATCAGATTGACAAATAGAGGACACCCCTAGATTCCTAGCATTGAGTAGATCAAGAGTGTCCGATCAGATCTTGAACAGAGTTAGGCTGCCCGTGATTTTAGATTTTTGGAAGTTCTTTGAGTATCTCTACTCTATAGAAGTAAGGAAAGCTAGTTTGATTGTTTTTCGTAAATATTACAATTATTTGTTTATTAATGAATTGGATGAATGTTTATGTATGGTGTGATGTAATATCAATGTTCCGTGTTGAGATTAATAGGATGTGCATTGTTTGGGGATTCGATCTATCTAAGGAGGTATCCAGACTCTACTGGTACATTGGATTCATATAGATGAAGTTTACCAGTTGGTGAAGTGTCGAAGGAGGTTCATATGGCTATGTCCGAGGTTTGAAATATGAGCTGATCGGAATAGGACATATGGATTAACCTTGTGCATATGGGAACTGTACCCGAGGTTTGAAATAGGAACTGATCGGGACAGACTGTATCCGAGGTTTGAAATATGAGTTGATCGGAACAGATGGATGATATATGACAGGTGCACACCTCTGAGTCTAACACAATGCACGAGTGCCTTCCGAAAGTAGAGAGTCTAGTGTCTTTGTTTGTGAGTCAGTGTATGAGTGATGTGAGATGAATCACGAAAACTTGATTTGTTGTTTTTTTGGGTTGATTTAGAAATTTAATTTATGAAAATATCAATTTTGAAAACTCTCTAGCTGACCCTTCATTTTGTGTGTTGTTTGTTTTGTTTTTTAAACTGCGATGATTGTATATATTACACATGAGCAGAGAATTTGACAGGTGGTGTGAGTCCAAGTGAATTGTAATGGAGAAGTTTCATTTTATTTTATTTGTAATTTTATAAAGATATTTTATAAAATCTTATGCGGAGAAGTATATTTGAAATACATGATGAATGTATGAATTTTTATATTCAAGTCTATTATATAATTTTTAAACAAACTAAAAATACAAATTTTAATTAAAATGACAATTTTATAATTTATTATAATTTTTCTTCCAATATCAATTTTAATATAAACATACAATCACGAAATTGTTATAATTTATTTTAATGTAATTTATTATTCCAAATTTAAATTTATTATAAAATATAAAATAAATAATTTATCATTTTTTCCTATTATAATTAATTAGTTTAAAAACCTATAATATATTTAATTTTATTTTCTTTGTATTCTTTTTTTAATTTGAATTTAATTATTTTTACATTATTTTTTATTTTAATTTTAATAAACTAATAATCATAATTTTTAATAACTATTACGAAAAAAAGAGTGTTATTGCAAAAAACAAAAGAGTGTTGTTTGAGGAATTAAAGGATAAAGAGTGTCATTGAGGGAAATAAAAAATAAAAGGTGCTATTGAGAGAAATAAAACCTAAAAATGTGCTAATTAGGTAAAAAAGTCGTTTGATGATTAAACAAATAATTTTACAATAATTTTCTTTTGAGTAGACATTAGTCCACTAGTGTTATCACATTTTACCTTAGATTAAGACTATCTTTAGATGTAACTCAGGTAATGTCCGAAATATTTAGATCTTGGTTTAACATATAACCAATTATATCCAACTCATTAAACATGATGTTCTTACCTGACCCGAGAGGGAATCGTCAGCACTGGTGAAGTCGGCGATGTTGAACCGAATGGAGGGTCACCTGCAAAGACTTTCTGATGCTCAAGTCAGTGAGAGTATAAAGGTTTTCTTTTTAAGTATGAAGGTAAAACGTATATAACCAAGATGATACTTCCTGTATATTGTGATGATGTTTTGATGATGTTTATAGACCTTGTCATTGATGTCGGCATAATTTCCCATAAAGGTAAGAGACGTTTAGAATCATGAATTATTACCTAATCATATAGCCGTCGTCAGTTGTAATGAGGTGGTGACAAGATAACCAGGTTGAACCGAGGCAGGTTCAAGTGAACCTGGACTCGCTACTGGGTAGATATACATAATTATAGTTTACTTAATAATATATATATATATATATATATATATATATATATATATATATATTGAAATAACATCTTAAACTTATAAAAAGAATTTGGTACAAAACTATTAGTTACATATTCAATACACTCATAATAGTTTATTTTGAAAGTCGTACATAAATGTTTTTTAAAACTTTTATTAAAACAATCAATAGTTAGTGTATTCTTTCCCAAATTAAAGTATATAAAATAACTCTTAGTTATCCTATTATATCCTTCGGGGATAGAATATAACTATTTTGTAATATTAAGTTATTTATAACCTTTTTCCAAGTACACAATGTCACCTTGATATAAATACAAAATTGTTTGAATATCTAATTATAAAAATTCACGCTGGAGAAGATATAATATTAATTTGTCCTTGTACTAAAGAATAACTTCATATATTGGAAATTTCAAATAAAATTTGTTAAACTCTAGAAAAGAGAAAAAATTGAGGTGGAAACCATATATTATTTGTATTAAGAAAAAGAAATCAATACAACAAATAAAAATGATTTAATATCTTCTAAAATAAAGATATGATACAAGAACAAATAAAAATGTCTGAATATTATATATATATATATATATATATATATATATATATATATATATATATATATATATATATATATATATATATATAAATAATTTTTAGGTATTCTTAACTGTTCGGAATAAATTCCTTATTTCTATAATTTTAACAATATTTCATTTTATATACAATCAACTTCATATTTATATAATTATAATACCTCTCTTCAAGTTGGAGCACATAACTAATATGTGTCAAAATTACTATAAATGTAATCAATCACTTCTTTTAAAGATTTGGTGAATATGTTAGTAAATTATACATTAGATTTGATAAATCTAGACGCGATATCTCGAAACATCATTTTTTTCCTTATGAAGTAATAATCCACTTCATTATGTTTGATTTTTCAATAAAAGATAGGATTAGAAATAATGTATAATAATGCTTGATTGTCACATATATGGATTAGACATAATATATTATACAATGTTATAGTATATATATATATATATATATATATATATATATATATATATATATATATATATATATATATATATATATATAATATTGTTTGATAAAAATAAATGTGATACTTTTTATATATAATTATTGTTATTATTATTATTGTTGGAGTATACCTTTGGTTAAAAAATTTATGCTTATTTTAGGTTTTAGTCGTGATGATGGGAAGTTTAATAACTATCATTTGGAAAACCTCTACACAATCACATCACTACAAAGAGGAGGATCATAATATCCATATAATTTCTCTCTAAGGGAAATAATCAGTGTAACTACAACGTTCTTTCATAGATTTTAAAATGGTGTAATATATAGTATACCAAAAATATACGATTTTTTTATGTCCGCATTACGGAAAAATGTCATTAACTTTCTTTTACTTCATCTGATACCATCTATACTAATCCTTTACAACTCGTGTATATAGATGTGTGGGGTCTTGCCCTTGTGGATGTGTCTATTGGTGCAAATTATTATATTTATTTTTGTATGTTTACTCCGAATACACTTGAATTTATTTACTTCACACAAAATCTCAAGTCTCTATTGCTTTTAAAAAGTTTAGAGTGTTTTCTGAAAATCAAATTGGCTAAAAATTAAAAGCAATTTAAATTGATAATGCGAAAGAGTTTCTTGGTTTACAATATTTTCTAAATGAAAATAACACTAATCATAGACTTACATGTCCTCACACTCGTGAGTTAAATGGTGCTATTGAACAAAAACACAAACATATAATTGATATGTCAACTTTACTTGCTAATGCTTCGTTACTTGTTAAGTCCTAAACCGGAGTCTTTATTACTACTACTCACATTATGAATGTATTACCTGCTTTTGTTCTCAATAACAAAGATCCATATAAATGGTTGTTTAAAAACAAATACAATGCAGATGAAGGTTTTCAATGTCTTAAGGCTCGGTTCGAGGTTAAGGGGTTTAATCAAACAAAATGTTTTAATTACACTAAAACCTTTAATCCTGTTGTCAAACACAACACTCTACGAGTGGTTCTTGTTCATGTTCACTCCTTAATGGCACATTCTTCAAATAGATGTGAATAATGCATTTTTGAGTGATGATTTGGTAGAGCATCTCTATATGCAACAACCCCCTGGTGTTATGTCAAAAGGCCCTACATTTGTTTGCAAACTGCATAAAGCTATCGATGGATTAAAACAAGCCGAGCTAGGTTCAAGAAGTAAGTTGCACTCTACAACAACTAGCTTTTTATGATAAATGAAGCCCAGGCAAGGCCTAATCATTCGATCCAGGATCAGACACTTGACGCCGGTGAAGAGTCAGAGACACATGTACAGATCAAAATGTTGACTATTCTCAGCTTCGAGGATCTTTTGATAAAATTATAAAAATTAGAATAGGGAAATTTGATTTTTATAAATATCCCTAAGTGCCTTAGGGTTTGTAAAGGCACCTAGGTTAGGGTTTTAGGGTGCCTAGAACACTTTACATGTGGAGCATTTTCATTGGAGGATGAAGCATAGCGTTAGGGTTTGGAGTGGATTGCTCCACACGCTAGGTTACCTTAACCCTAGCATGTGGTGCAAGTTAGGGTTTCTAACCCTAGCTTATCCTATACACTACTTGGATAGCTTGCTAGGCAAGTTAGGGTTTCTAACCCTAGCTTCTTCTACACGCTACCTAGATAGCTTGCTAGAGAAGCTACTAGCTTATCTCGTCTTCTATAAATAAGGGGCTTAAGAGCCTCTTTTGTAAGCTTGATTTGAGTTATGAAATGTTGCTGAAACTTCTGCACATATGATCAAGTTTCCCATTGAGTTTCTTCTCCTAGAAGCTAGAAGCTCTCCCTTGAAGGTTGGCCTAACCTCCTTCAAGGCTTTCACCACCTACTTCACCAAAACCGCAACCTATCTTCACCTTCACGCTTCCTTCCATGGTGATTGCTTCCATAACCATTGCTTTCGCATCATGAGGAGCTCCTTCCACACATTTTGTTCAATATGTAAGGCTTAAACATGCTCTACATCCATTGGAGCGTGAGCTAGAAGCCAAAGCACCAAAGAGCCTCTCCATCATTTGGTATCTAGAGCTTTAGTCTTCCAGAGCTAAGTTCTTGATTCCTTCTTGTTTTGTTTCCACTTTTCGTGTTGTTTACATCATTTTTTACATGTCTTGAATGTATTCCACCGATTGAAAGTGCTTTAGTCGAATTTAAACGGTTCAAAACACGTCAATCTTCTTGAACCTTCTAAAAATACATTGTTTAGGTGTTCTTGTATGTGCTGCAAACTATTTTTTCTATTTCTTGTGTCTTCTTTGATTTTAATCAGTTCAAATTGTTCATTTGAGTCCTAGCTTTCAATTTTATGATCTATAGTGTTTGTCAAAGTCATGTATGGCTTCAAATTGTCATAAACTCTTGAGCTTTATACTTGTAGATTAGGTGTTTGTGCAAATGCTTATGCGGAAAATTATGAGCAGAATGTGTTTGATGTATTCTGTCATAGAGTGAGCTTTTGTGTGCTTTTTAATTTGTAATTTTGAGTTCCTTAGTTCACTATTAGATCATTAGTGAGTTTCTTCGAGTCATAATATTCCTATATGTCTTGTAGTTTATTCAAAATTCATTGGAATCCATAGGTTTCTTGATTTTGTTCTGAAACTGTTTGCATCTTTGATCACTGACTTGGAAAATTTATTGCCACTGGATTCTTACGTGTTTTCAAGTGAAATTTTGAGAGCGACTTTTTTAAGATGTTAAATATGTTGTGTTAAAAAGGTGCGTTCATATTCGAAATAAAATAAAAGATATAAATTGAAAAAGTCGAATGCTATTGATGTTCACATTTATGACGGAATGTGTAATTATGCCTCTGTGATTGAATTACTGTATCTAATCCAGTGAGTGCTAATTCCTTAAATTTGGATTGATCATAGTTTGAGATGTTAGGAATATATGGTAAAAATTTGGTGACCTAATTCCAAGTAATCAGACCGTGATAAATTTTGCAAACACTATTGCTAGAGAACTATTGAAACTGGAAAAACTGCATTATTGTGCTGAAATTGCTCATTGTACTGAATTTATTGCGAAAGCAATACTGGTCAGTAATTTCTGAAATTTTGAGCGGATAATCCTTAAGATGTTTTGAATCTGTCGTTCAAAATTTCAAGACGAAAGGAGAACTATACCAAATACCATAAATCACACAAGAACTGTTGCCAGAACTGAATTCTAGTTTTTTTTGTTGTTTCTAAATCTACTTTAGAGTCATTCCTATATTATCTTTTGAGTGTTATACTTCTGATTTAAGCCTTAATTTCTTGTTTGTCATTTCTAATTACATTCATTTAAGTTTTTCATTTTATAATCCTTTGAGTTGTGCTATTCAAATTAGCTTTTATTGCTTTGTATTTGTGACCTCATGGTGAATTAGTACTTTGGTGAAGCACTTGACTTGAGTTGGAACCAATACATCAAGAGCTGAATTTACAACACTATTGGAGGATGATTCGCAATGGGAGATGCAGTCTTGCTACAGAAAAGTTTCATTGAACAATGCACACCAAAGGAGTGATACACTAGTGAGGCAAATTTACAAACACAAGAAGTGCATAGTTTAGGAATTTTAATTTTGAGCAACATTTTCATTGTATTCAATTGAGTTGTAATTTGCAAAACTCTTTTACATTAGTGGAATAGTTAAAACGTGTAGACAGTGAAGTGTGTCTAAGGTCCTTGGTATCAAAGAACTTCACCTAAGGATTAAGCTAGATTTAAGTTTTCAAGCATTACCTTTACTTCCTTCTGCTTCTTTCAATTGTGCAAACCAACTACTTTTATTCTTTTCATTGAGTCACCTTCGTTTGTGACTTAGTGGACTTATTGTAAGAACGACTAGAAAGGTACATTGGGTAAGGCTCTGGCAAAGAAAGTCTTAGTACTTAAGCCGTCCTAGTGACACACGTAACTTTCCTGGGAGACCCCCTAATGTGCTATACTAGTTTGTCTTATGAAACCACCTATGTCGAAAAGGCTGAAGAAAGTAGATGAAGGCAACGAAGGAACCAACCAACCAAATGAGCGTGAGTGAGAAGAGTACAAAATGCACTAGAGAGACTTAGTGGTTCGGCGCGAGAGGGAGAGGGAAAGATAAATAATGCATAGAGTGAAAATATTAGGTTAATAAACAGTGCACATAGACTAAAACAGGGATACTACAACGGTTGAGATCATTAACCGTTGTAGTAAGGAGCTACTACGGCGGTTCCGATCTCCAACCCCTGTAGTATCTCCTCCTTTTTTAAAAAAATGAAAATTTTTAAACTGAATAGAGAGAGAAACTACAACGGTTGGAGCTCTCAACCGTTACAATATCTCTAATTTCAATTTAAAAATTCTAGAAAGTCTAATACGTGCGCCTCGGGAGAGATACTACAATGCTTGGAACTCTCAACCTTTGTAGTATTGTCTCGAGAGTTTTAAATGTTCCAAACTTTTTTAAATAAGAGAGAATACTACAGCGGTTGGGATCTCCAACTGCTATAGTATCTCATATTACAGCGGTTGTGGCTAATAACCACTGTAAAATCTTTCCACTTAATTTAAAAAATGACACTACATTTTTATTTACCGCAGTTTTATTTTAACCGATATTTTATACTATTATAGAATGTGGTTTTTCTATCATTGAAGTAACATGATATTATCTTATATAGACAACTATTATTCTGACAAATCTATCTACCTAGCACAAAAATCTGAACTTTTAAGTACTTTTATTTCTTTACGTTTTATGTTTATATATCACTAAGGGATGACGAACCTGTCTATAATAAATATACATATTAATATATCGTATAGGGTTTTGTTTTATTGAAGTTTTGAAGTAGAATAAATCATATTATATGATGGAACTTGATTAAAATGAAGTGTCACAAAAAACATGTTATACAATATTTTACATAAACTAAGAAAAACAAGTAAATAAATAAAAGAGAATAACAATTTATAAAATTAACCTTATTATTCATTTTCTTTTACTTGAAAGATGCAATAAAATCTTATTTTACTAATTATTAGGCTCTTTTATACAAGAAAAAAAAGACTAATAAACATGTGGAAGTGAACAATAATCCCACAAAATTAATCTCATTATTATCACTAAAATTAAAAGTTAAAAAGATACTTATTAGGATACAAATAGAAAGTATATATAATATTATATTAAAAAATTAAAATAACAATTAGTTTGAGATTATTTCTTATTACATGATCATTACTATGGGAAAAAATTATAAATAATATTACATAGAATAGAAATAACACTTAGAAACTTGTTTGTCGTTCTTCTTATATAGAATATTTATTTGTTGTCAATTTGAGAGAATAATATATCTAACAGATTTATTTCTGGAATAGAAATGAGACAATAGTCAAAATTTCTAAAGTAATAGTATGAATATTTTGAAGTATGAATATTTTGAAGACTTTCTATAATCCAATGCTCTTCGTTCGGATACTCCCCCGTTAGTGCACCTCATTTGGCCTCTCATTCTGCCTACAAACATAACCAATTTACAGCATAATTATTAAAACTAATTGACATGCTTTACGAGAATATAATCATAGTTTTCATGTAAATTTAAGAAAATATTATGAAACGTATAAGATTATTATTATTATTATTATTATTATTATTGGTTACTCAAAATTGCTGTTATACTACCTTATGAATATGTTAGTTGAATAAATTAACTGACCTCTTTCATTTGTCTGCATTTCTTGGATGAGGCTTGGACACACAGATCCAACATTATTTGATACTTGATTCAAAACATTCTCCATGTGAGGACCAAGGTCTAGAGAAAATAGAGAACATCAAGTCAAAGATTTTGATACTATTAAACAAAAATACTCTTTTATGATGATTCTGAAGCTACCTGTTATTTCATTAATTGAAACCTGAATATCATTCATTTATTGGCATATGATCACTTTCCCTGTTATCTGTATCTCCAGGCAAGTCAATTACTTCTCTTGCAAAAGACTCTGATCAGATGGAGTTTCTTGAATTTCACTACAACATGTCCTATGGTCACTTCGTTCACCCATATTGAACACATTTTCTGCTCGACACACATTACAACTCCATGATCACCTATGTTGCGCAGGCATATGGCAAGAAGGCATCATCTTTCTCAATATTTCTTGTAACAATATAAAATCTAGTAAAGATTACTATTATGATTAACTAGAAAAGAGATATTATATATAATACCTTTGGTACTTTCTTGATTTGATTTTGAGTAATATCATCTACTCTCACAAAAGTATCTTCATCTTCTTTATCTTTATCAACGTTGTCCATTTTTTAAAGTTCTAAATATTCAAAGATAGCTCATAGGACTATCTTTGCTTTTGGTGAAAAATGGATAGAAAACTCTTCGAGTCTAAGCTATATATAGATGTATACTGAGATGGATATGGAAGGACAAAAAGAAAGGATTATTATGAATTAAAAATATTTAATAATGTTTTTAATTGAATAATAAATTATTGCCAAAATTAAAAAAGCAATTAATGTTCAATAAATTAAAACTTGAAAAAGAATTAAGAAATAAAACTTAGAGGATATTTTTATAGAAGAAATTTTTTAATTTTTTTGAATCCAAATATGGCAATATTTGTTTCTCATGGTTACTTATTCTAAAAAAAATGAAAGATCGAGAATCTTTCTTATGGATATTTTTTTATATAACTTTTATTTTTTTATGTTTTTTGGTTTAATAATTTTATATCGTTTGAGTTTGAGAACAAGATCAAATTAAAGTTATGGATAATATAAATATACATTTTTTTTTCTCTTGACCTTCTAAGTCGCTCTTTTTGGACAAAATATGATCTAGATTGAAGCTCTAAAAACAATATCTCATATATTATAATTAACTCTAATAATAATGAACTTGTATTTGAAAAACTAAGACATACAATACTTATCTTTCTTTAATTAGAAATTGAAATAAGATGGTATACAATTGCTAAGTGGACCTAACATAGCATTAAATATACATTAAATGAATTTATTAATATTATCTAAAATATTAAATATATATTATGGATAACATTAATTATATTATGTTAATAAAAAATGATATTTAATATTTATAATTAATAGTTATATTGTTTGATGAGACTTTTTTTTCTTACCTAATTAGTACCTTTTCAGTTTTTATTTCCCTCAATGATACCCTTTATTTTTTATTTCCCTCAATAGGACTCTTTTTCTTTAATTCCTGAAATAACAGTCTTTTATTTTTTTTATTCTTTAATTAATGTATACTCAATACATTAATTATGATTATTATTTTTTTATTTTGTGTATTTTTTATGATTTTGTGATTGTATTTTATTATGATAATTTACTAGTTGTATTTTTGTATTAAAAATTGATATTGGAAGAAAAAGTTAAAATAAATTATAAAATTGTTACTTCAATTAAAATTTGTATTTTTCATTTGTTAAAAATATATCTAAATAATTAATAGCAAAAATAAAGTAAAATTGTTAAAGTATTTTTACAAATAAATATTAATTAAATGGTTTAAAAATTTTAAATAAAAATTAATTTATTTATGAATTACTTTTAAATGTTATCTTTATTACTTAAAATTGTTAATTATTGAAATAATGCAATACACGTTCAATATAAAGAGGAAAATAAATGACAATCATATATTTACTAAATAGTTCAGTTAATGGTACACGAAATACTTTGTGTGAAATAAAACATAAATTTTATGTTTATCAAAACTCAAATTTTATCTTTATAAAAAAATCAATTACATCTCTATCGAAAATCAAATTTTATCTTTATAAAAAATCAAATGATAACTTTAATAAAATATCAAATTTTATCTCTATCAAAAACCAAATTATATCTGTAGCATCCCATATTTTTCATATAATAGAAACTTTATTGCATAGAAATTATATAATAAACTTAAATATAAAAATCCATATATTCATCATGTATTTCAAAATATACTTCTCCAAATAAGTTTTAATAAAAATATCTTTGTAAAATTACAAATAAAATAAAATAAAGCAAAATGAAGTTTCTCCAACAATTCACTTGGGACTCACACCACCTATCAAATCCTATGCTCCCGTGTAATACATGATCATCGCAGTTTTAAAAACAAAACAAACAACACACAAAAAGAAGGGTAAGCTAGAGAGTTTTAAATATATATATATATATATATATATATATATATATATATATATATATTCATAAATTAGATTTTCTCAACAAAACAACAACAAATCAATCTTTCATAATTCATCTCACATCATACATATACTGACTCACAAACAAAGACACTAGACTCTCTACTTCCGGAAGACACTCGTGCATTGAGTTAGACTCAGAGGTGTGCACCTGTCATATACCATCCATCTGTTCCGATCAACTCATATTTCAAACCTCAGATACAGTCTATGATTGAGGAGCTCCTAGGTGTCGTAGCTTCTTGCGCAAGCTTCAATGGAAGTTGAGCATGATGAAACCTTGAAGCACCGAATAGAAGAAGTGGATGAAACTCCTCATGATGCGGAAGCCATGGAAATGCAAGGAAGGAAGCGTGCAAGGAGGTTGATGGTGAAGTAGATGGTGAAAGCCTTGAAGGAGGTTGGGCCAACCTTCAAAAGAAAGAGCTCATAGCTTTTACGAGAAGAAACTCAATGTGAAACTTGAGGCAATTTGCTGAAAATTTGGCAACATTTCATTACTCAAATCAAGCTTACAAGAGAGGTTCCTAGACCTCTTATTTATAGAAGAAAGGATAAGCTACTTAGCTTCCCATGCAAGCTATCTAGGTAGGGTATGGGAGAAGCTAGGTCTAGAAACCCGAGCTTATAAGACAAGCTTCTAACTCTAGCTTCTATGACAAGCTTCCCAAACCTAGCTTGCACTCCAAGGCTCTCACAAGGTAGTGACAAGTGGCACAAGGAGTCTCCTTGTGCTACTTGGACTCCTTGATCAAGCCCAATATTATTTATGGACCTCAAGGCTCAAACTTACATTACATGGCCCAAAAAATACAAGGCCCAAATTTATTTTACTTGGCCCAAATTATTCTAAACTATTCTAAACAATTTATACAAATTAGAGGACTTCTACTTAATACTCTATTTTCTCCAAAGAGATTTCTTTATGTTTGTATTTGGACCCGATTGAAAGCCTAAACAACCTGAGATGGGCCCAATCTTTTAGAAAGCTCTTAATTCTCCCTTGGGTTCTTTGTCCTTTTTATTCTTGATTAATGACGTCGAGACCTTCTTCCATCATCCCCTCCCTCTTGAAAGGGATCTGTCCTCAGATCCACAACGTTCAGTTGTTAACTTCCTCTAGGATCAAACACCCTCCTGTAAGAACATAAAAATAGTAAAACATATGGCATATATACAAGACATTTAAGAATGAACATAAAATTCCCAAGAAACAAACTCCCAAGGTCAAGGTACCCCTTACCAGATGGTGGACAAAAGTTTCTGGCCCAAGGCATAGTTTCATCTTTATTTGTACTTTTCTTTGTTTGTTCCCTATGAAGTTGCTTAATACTTTGAATTTTTTGTTTAGTTACAAGTAACTCATCACAAGGTTTTTTTCTAAGTGAGGTTTTGGTGTTAATATCTAGCTCAACCCTAAACACATATTTTGCTTTAGGCAATTCCTCACAAAGATTTTCTATGAAGGAGGAGTTTTTGTTAGTGTCTAATTCAACCCTAGCCAATGGTTTCTCTTTAATTAACTCCTCACAAGATTTTTCTAGGGAAGAGGAGTCAACATCTGGTTAAGCTCCAGAAAAAGGTTCACTCAACTTCTCACAAGATGTTTGTTTGGGAGAGAATTCAATGTCTGGTTCAGTTTTGGACAAGGGTTCTTGTTTTCTTTCATGCTTTTCTCTTTTCTTACTATTTTCTAGAACTATGGCTTTGGTGGGATTCTCTCTTGGTTTTTCTTTTAAAGATTTTCCCTCCCTCTCATAATTCGTCTTGGAATAAGAGTTAGAATAGGAACTTCGACTTGTGCCTTGTCTCAAAACTTGTTCAACCTTTATACAAATTTGCACTAATTCATGGAAATCCCTATAAGGGAGAAGTTCCACTCTATCTCGGATCTCAAGACTCAACCCACTCAAAAATTTGGCCACAGTTACAATCTCATCTTCCCTGATCTCGACCCTTATCATATATAATTCCATTTTCTGCCTATATTCTTCAATACTGATGTTTTTCTGATTAAGTCTATGGAGTTTGTCCATGAGTTCTCTATGATAACAGGAAGGTATGTGTCTTCTTCTAAGAGCACTTTTAAGATCGTTCCAGTATGCTATAGCTGGCTCATGGTGAAGACTCTTATCTCTTACTAGGGCTATCCACCAATGTAAGGCATGTCCTTGAAAGCTAAGGGTGACTAGAGGGACTTTTCTCTCCTCACTAACATGGTAGCACTCAAATAATTGTTCAACCTTCATCTCCCAATCAAGAAAGGTATCAATATCATTACTCCCATGGAAGTGTGGTAGCTCTACCGTAACTTCTTTGGATTTTCTTTCTTTCCTATGGTGGTGGTAAGGGTCAGGTTGACAGTGTTTGGCTGCTATCATACTATCCCTCTCGGGTTTTTCATCCTCACTATCAGATTGATATCTTTTTGATGAACTAGTTTTGGATTTAGACTTATGCTCCTTCTTCTTTAAGGTCTTTAACTCCTCTGCCATAATAGCAAATTGTACATCACTGTTTATTTTCATAATCCGAAGTTCTTTCAAAAATTTTCGCAAATCTGATGTATTGTCATGAGACTCATTGCCACTATGGTGATGGAAATGTCGAGACATCTTTAAATTTTGTAAAGAAGTGCTCTCAAGATAAGACAAACTAGTCTAGCACACTAGGGGGTCTCTCAAGAAAGTGAGGTGCATCACTTGGACAACTTAAGTACTAAGACTTTCCTTAGCCAGAGCCTTGCCCAATGTACCTTTCCAGTTGTTCTTACAATGAGACCACTAAATCACAAACGAAGGCGACTCAATGAAAATAAAACTAGTCGGCTTACACAATTGAAAGAAACAAAAGAAATAAAACTAATGCTTGGAAAACTTAAAGCTAGCCGAATCCTAAGGTGAAGTTCTTTGGCACCAAGGACCTTAGAAACACTTCACCGTCTACACATTTTGAATTATTCCACTAATGATAAAGAGTTTTGCAATTACAACTCAAATTGAATACAATGAAAATTTTGCTGAAAATTAAAATTTCTAAACTATGCACTCCTTGTGTTTGTGCTTTTGCCTCACTAGTGTATCTCTCATTTAGTGTACTTTGTTCAAGAAAGCTTTTCTGCAGCATGACCACATTCCTCATTGTGAATCATTCTCCAGTGCTTGGGAGTTTTACTCTTGATGTATTGGCCAATTCTACTCAAATGCTTCACCAATGTACTATTTCACCATGAGGCCACAAATACAAAGCAATAAAAGCTAATTTGAATAGCACAACTCAAAAGGATTATAAAATTGACAAACTCAAGGAATGCAAGTAAAAATTGACAAACAAGAAATTAAAGCTTTAGAAGGAAGTTTAGCACTCAAAGAGATGATCTAAGAATGGCTCTAGAGTAGATTAAAAAAAAACAGCAAACAAAAATTAGAATTTTCAGTTCTAACAGCGGCTCTTGCGTGATTTATGATTTTCTCTACAGTTCTCCTTTTGTCTTAAAATTTTGGCCACAATTCCAAAACAGCACAAAGATCATCCACACAAAATTTCAGAAATTTAGGACCAGTACTACCTGCACAATAAATCTAGAACAGAGAGTTTTTTTTTTTTTTTAGTTCAGTAACTCAGTTTTTCCAGTTTTAGTAATCTTCTGGCAGCAGTGTTTGTAAAATTTATCATGGTCTGAATTCTTGGAATTAAGTCATGAAATTTTTGTCATACACTAACAACTCAATAATGAACGTCCACACCAAATTTCAGTTCAATCTAAACACTGAATCATTCCAGATAAATCAAAAACAGATGCGTTTCTTTAGGTCCAGTGCAACAGTCCTGCTATCATACGTTAAGTTTCTAGCAACACCGATTCAAAAATTTATAGCATCTAAACAACAACAAATTAAGTCTCCAAATTTTAACCACATACTAGTAACATCTCAAGCTATGGTAACTCCAAATTTGAGCAATTAAAAATCACTTGATCAGTTGCTGTAATTCAAACATAGAGGCATTTTTACACTATCATCAGTTGTTAACCAATAGTGAGCATTCGACTTTTACAATTTTATCATTTTTTTACAGAATGAATTAGAATGCACCTTTTTCACAGTATCTTTTACACATTCCAAAGTAGCCTCACACAAAATTTCAATTACAATTACATAATACTCTGTTCTCAGTAATTTTGCAAAGTCCAGTGACCTTAATCAAGAAATAACGGTGCAGGAAAATGAAACTTATAGATTCCAACAAAATTTAGAACAAACTACAAGACATATAGGAATGATATGACTCAAGGAAACTCACTAATTATCTAATAGTGAATTAAAGGAACTCAAGAAAAAGTTATAATAAATTATAAAATTTTGATTTGAATTAAAATTTGTAGTTTTCATTTGTTAAAAATATATCTAAATAGAAAAAATAAAATTTAATTAAATGGTTTAAAATTTTAAATAAAATTTAATTTATTTATGAATTGCGTTTAAATGTTATGTTTATTACTTCAAATTGTTAATTATTGAAATGATGCAATACACGTTCAACATGAAGAGAAAAATAAATGATAATCATATATTCACTAAATAGTTTAGCTAATGGTACACGAAATACTTTGTGTGAAACAAAACATAAATTTTATGTTTATCAAAACTCAAATTTTATCTTTATCAAAAAAGCAATTACATCTTTATCGAAAATCAAATTTGATCTTTACAAAAAATCAAATGATTACTTTAATAAAATATCAAATTTTATCTCTATCAAAAACTAAACTCTATCTTCATCAAAAATAAAAATTTATCTTTATCAAAAATCAAATTTTATCTTTATCAAATTTTTATTTGATTTTTGCCATTAATTATTTACATATTTTTTAAACAAAATAAAAATACAAATTTTAATTAAAATAACAATTTTAAAATTTATTATAATATGTCAAAATTACTATAAATGTAATCAATCATCACTTCTTTTAAAGATTTGGTGAATATGTCAGTAAAGTATACATTAGATTTGATAAATCTAGACGCGATATCTCGAAAGATCATTTTTTTTTTCCTTATGAAGTAATAATCCGCTTCATTATATTTGATTTTTCAATGAAAGACAGGATTAGAAATAATATATAGTAATGCTTGATTGTCACATATAAGGATTAGACATACTATATTATACAATGTTATAGTGTATATATATATATATATATATATATATATATATATATATATATATATATATATATTATTTTTTGATAAAAATAAATGTGTACTTTTTATATCTATTTATTATTATTATTATTATTATTGTTGTTGTTGTTGTTGTTGTTGGAGTATATCTTTGGTTAAAAAATTTATGCTTATTTTAGGTTTTAATCGTGATGATGGCAAGTTTAATAACTATCACCTGGAAAACCTCTACACAATCACATCACTACAAAGAGGAGGGATCAAAATATCCATATAATTTCTCTCTAAGGGAAATAATCAGTGTGAATCTAAGTGAAATATTTTTCTCTAATGTTGTCAATCTTTTTTATCAATAAGTGGACTACCATCACAAGAGGAATTAGAGAATGAAGAAAACATAGTGGCTAAAAGCACATCTAGTCCAAACAGAGGAAAAAGTCACAACCAAATTGAAAAACATGAGTAGAGAAAATGAACACTCATAAAGGAAGGATATTTATGAACAATAACGTTCAAAATAAACACAAAAGTAGAATAGAGCACAAAGATAGCTTTGCACAGACATTTAATATGTTTAGTAGGACGAAACTCATTCTTTCATGAAATGTATTGAGAATGCACAATCACACATAGAAAACAAGGGTAATTAATGATATGTTCAGTGTTACCAACAAAAATGACTATTAAAACTATATTATACCATGATTGTTCATAAATGTTACTCATACTTCATGTACTTCTACTAAGATTAAAGCTTAAATTTAGCATGCTAGACTTCGTCATTGTAACTACAACATTCTTTCATAGATTTTAAAATGATGTAATATATAGTGTACCAAACATACACGATTATTTTTATGTCCGAGTTATGGGAAAAGCTCATTAACTTTCTTTTACTTCATTTGATATCGTCTATACTAATCCTCTACAACTTGTGTATATAGATGTGTGGGGTCTTGCCCTTGTGGATGTGTTTATTAGTGCAAATTATTATATTTCTTTTTATGCTTAGTCCGAATACACTTGAATTTATTTACTTCACACAAAATCTCAAGTCTCTATTGCTTTTAAAAAGTTTAGAGTGTTTTCTGAAGATCAAACTGATAAAAGTGAAAAGCAATTTAAATTGATAATGCGAAACAGTTTCTTGCTTTACAATCTTTTCTAAATGAAAATAACACTAATCATAGACTTACATGTCCTCACACTCATGAGTCAAACGGTGCTATTGAACAAATACACAAACATATAATTGATATGTCAACTTTACTTGCTAATGCTTTGTTACTTGTTAAGTCCTGAGCTAGAGTCTTTATTACTACTACTCACATTATGAATGTATTACTTGCTACTTGCTTTTGTTCTCAATAACAAAAATCCATATAAATGGTTGTTTAAAAACAAATACAATGCAGATGAAGGTTTTCAATGTCTTAAGGCTCAGTTTGAGGCTAAGGGGTTTAATCAAACAAAATGTTTTGATTACACTTAAACTTTTAACTGTGTTGTTAAACACAACACTCTACGAGTGGTTCTTGCTCATGTTCACTCCTCAATGGCAAATTCTTCAAATAGATGTGAATAATGCATTTTTTAGTGATGATTTGGTAGAACATTTCTATATGCAACAACCCCCTGGTGTTATGTCAAAAGGCCTTACATTTGTTTGCAAACTGCATAAAGCTATCTATGGATTAAAACAAGTTGAGGTTTAAGAAGTAAGTTGCACTCTACAACAACTAGCATTTTATGATAAACGAAGGCCCAGGTAAGGCCCAATCATTCGATCTAGGATCAGACACTTGAAGCCAGTGAATACTCAAAGGCACCTGTGCAGATCAGAATGCTGACTATTCTAAGCTTCGAGGATCTTTTGATAAAATTGTAAAAATTAGAATAGGGAAATTTGATTTTTATAAATAACCCTAGGTGCCTTAGGGTTTGTAAAGGCACCTAGGTTAGGGTTTTAGGGCACCTAGAACACTTGACATGTGGCATATTTTCATTGGAGGATGAAGTATAGCGTTAGAGTTTGGATTGGCTTGCTCCACATGCTAGGTTACCCTAACCCTAGCGTGTGGTGCAAGTTAGGGTTTTTAACCCTAGCTTATCCTACACACTACTTGGATAGCTTGCTAGGAAAGTTAGGGTTTCTAACGTTAGCTTCTTCTACACGTTACCTAGATAGCTTGCTAGGGAAGCTACTAGCTCATCTCGTCTTCTATAAATAAGGGTCTTAGGAGTCTCTTTTGTAAGCTTGATTCGAGTAATGAAATGTTGCTGAAATTTTTGCATAGTTGATCAAGTTTTCCATTGATTTTCTTCTCTTAGAAGCTAGAAGCTCTCTCTTGAAGGTTGGGCTTACCTCCTTCAAGGCTTTCACTACCTACTTCACCAAAACCGCAACCTATCTTCACCTTCACGCTTACTTCCATGGTTATTGCTTCCATAACCATTGTTTTTGCATCATGAGGAGCTTCTTCCATGTATTTTGTTCGGTATAGAAGGCTTAAACATGCTCTACATCCATTGGAGCGTGAGCTAGAAGCTAAAGCACTAAGGAGCCTCTCCATCATTTGGTATCTAGAGCTTTGGTCTTTAAGAGCTAAGTTCTTGATTCCTTCTTATTTTGTTTCCATTTTTCGTGTTGTTTACATCATTTTTACATGTCTTGAATGTATTACACCGATTGAAAGTGCTTTAGTTGAATTTAAACGGTTCAAAATACATTGTTTAGGTGTTCTTGTATGTGTTGCAAACTGTTTTTGATATTTCTTGTGTCTTCTTTGATTTTTAATCGGTTCAAATTGTTCATTTGTGTCCTAGTTTTCAATTTTATGATCTATAGAATATGTCAAAGTCATGTATGGTTTCAAATTGTCATAAACTCTTTAGGTTTATACTTGTAGATTAGGTGTTTATGCAAATGCTTATGCGGAAAATTATGAGCAGAATGTGTTTGATGTATTGTGTCATAGAGTTGGCTTTTGTATGCTTTTTAATTTGTAATTTTGTGTTCCTTAATTCACTATTAGATCATTAGTGAGTTTCTTCGAGTCAGAATATTCCAATATGTCTTGTAGTTTGTTCAAAATTCATTGGAATCCATAGGTTTCTTGATTCTGTTCTGAAACTGTTTGCATCTTTGATCACTGACTTGGACGATTTATTGCCACTGGATTATTACGTGTTTTCAAGTGAAATTTTGGAGAGACTTTGTTAAGATGTTAAATATGTTGTGTTAAAAAGGTGCATTCAGATTCAAAATACAACCGAAGATATAAATTGAAAAAGTCGAATGCTATTGATGTTTAGATTTCTAACGAAATGTGTAATTGTGCCTTTGTGATTGAATTACTGTATCCAATCCAGTGACTTCTAATTTCTCAAATTTGGATTGATCATAGTTTGAGATGTTAGGAATGTATGGTAAAAATTGGGTGACCTAATTCCAAGTAATCGGCCCGTGATAAATTTTGCAAACACTGCTACCAGAGAACTATTGAAACCAGAAAAATTGCATTATTGTGGTGAAAATTGCTCACTGTGCTGAATTTATTACGAATGCAATACTGGTCTGTAATTTCTGAAATTTTGAGTGGATGATCCTTAAGATGTTGTGAATCTGTAGTTCAGCAAACGATCAATATATTGCAAAATATAAACAATTAACAGAAATAATTCACCGAACAATATATAACTCAACACAATAAGATCAGATGTTTGAGCAATAAACTAGAATCAAAAAAGGGTTCAGTTAACCTAGAAAATAGTTTGAGTGAAATTGAAAATAGTATTCTGAAAAACAATTCAAGAATATAGTTCAGAATATTACAGATAACCAGATGATGAAGTTTGTTATAAATCAATTATTCAACAGTACAAATCAAAATTGATATGTAAAATCGAAAGTAACAAAGATTTCAAGAAATTCTTGTGTTCTGGAAAATCAAATTGATGAACAGTAATTCCAATAAACTGGAAACACAAATCTGATTAAATCAAAAAGAAAAAAGAGATTATGTAAACTGTTTAGAAGAATTAGCAGTTTCAGGAAAAATAAAAAATATCACTAGAAGAATAAACAGTCAATTCAATGTGATCAATAGTTAACTTTGCAAGCAAGAACAAAAACAAGAAGTGTTCAAGAAGAGAGTAAGAAAGATCAAGAACACAAGATTTTATCCTGGTTCACCCTTCCTCAAGGGCTACGTCCATTCCTTTGCCAACAAGCAAGGATTTCCACTAATCAAGATCACCAAGATCAGTTTACAATAATACAAACACACTGCTCCTAGTAGTAAACAACTTACTGAACCCTTCAACAAGTCAAACACAGTGCAGAACCCACAACACCAACCCAATTACAACACCCTATGTAATTTGGGTCCCAAAACAACAAACACAAATTACAACACCTATGTAATTTGCAACCACTCACTTTACAATACAAAGGAAATATCAAGATCAGTACAAAACAGAAGTACTTCTATACTCAACAGATTACAAATGTATTACAGACTAGTATAGAAGACTTAGTCCTGATGCAGAACTAGTTTGCACTAAAGCCACTTAAGAACAAGCTCCAAGATTGAAATTCTTGATGTCTTGTTAATTGAAAATCAATGTCAAACTTTGTTCTCACAGTAAGAATGCTTTTTCTCACTTGGAAAATCACAAACTTGATAACTTAGAATGTTTTTCGTAAATTTCAAATCGCACGCCACCCTTATATAGACAACTAGTTTATAACAGACAAAAAAAATTCAATCGATTGTTTTAATCATTCAATCGATTGATTTGCTATAACACAAAAAATCCAACAAGTTCAATTTTGAAAACATAGTTTATTGGTTTTGTTCTGAAAATACTTTATCATAATTATTTAATCATTATGAATCTTTTGAGCTCTTCTCACACACATCCAACCTAAGTTATAGACCAAAACTCCCACTAAGTTTCATGAAGACTTCAAGTAATCCACTCATAAGCTTTGATCCAAGAACTTCATGTTGTTCACTTCATCAAATCCTTTAGCAACTCTTAGTGCTAACAATCTCCCCAATTTGATGAAGACAAACAACAGTGTGTTAAGTCGCATTGAATTTGTTCTCCTCCATACAATTAACTGTTCGTACACTTAAGCTCCCCCATAATTTGATATTCCTGTAAAGTGTGTTTCAACAAACATATGATGCAAGTAGTAGAACCAATTAAAACATATTTCATTGATAATACGATTAGGATTACATAACATCGATCAACATTACATAACATAACATTCTTCAAACTAATTAAGACAGGACCAACAAACTAATTAATCAAAAAAAATAACAAAGCTGGATATACCATCATCAGAGCAGCAGAAAGATAACTTCAGAAAACATAAAATAACACATCAACACACCAAATCATAAAACAACACACCACCCTAGACTTCTAATGCAAGAGAGACAACACATTTCATACTTCTACCCCTTTGACTTCATCAAAAGGAAGAGAATGAACTAACAAGATATGCAATAAATGTCCTAATCATCTAGTTCAAAAATCATTGTCCCAATCTTGGACTGGATATCTTCCACTTGATTTTCAATAAATTAAAAGTGTGTCTCACAATACTGATGGTGGCTCTGATTATCATTTTCCATGGTGTTCAGCTAATTAATCATCATTTGCTCGAACTTGGAGTAGGATTCTTGTCCTGGAGCTGTAGGTGTTTCTTCCATATTAGCAAATTGATCATAATTCATCTTTGTGTTAGCAGGAGCATCAATGTTAATAGCACTAGTCCCAGCTACTTCATCCTCCTAAAAAGTAGTGTCCTCATCAACCTTACATACCCACTTTTTGTTGTTTACTTTCCTCGGACCAATCTTATTAAGAGTGATGGTAGAAATCTGGTTCAAAGCTTTTACTTTCCTCCACGTCAATCTCAAAATACTCAATGAAACTTGAAATCAGCACAACATAAGGGATACGATATTCAAGCTTTTTGTTGACCTTGAAGATATGCTCTTATGACATTCACCCAGTTCAGTTTGGTTTTGGTCATGAGACATTATATAAGAATTAAGTCCTTCTTAGTTAGGATTGCATGGTTGAAACCTCGTTGTGTGAGAAGCTAGATCACAATATAAGGTAAAATCCTTGGTGTAGCACCCAACCCTCCAACAGAGAAAGTTCTTGTGGCAGAATCTTGATTGCCCAATTTAGTGGTATTTCCTCTACTAACAACAACACTGTCATTCCTCAATCCTGTAACAGCCAACCAAACTTCTTCATTGATAGCAATGTCCATTCCCTTTACTTGAGAATATATGGTATCATCGTCATACCACATATTTGTCAATAACACTCTCACCAAATCTGGATACGTTTCTCCAGATATTTTCAAAAATTGGTTCAGCTTTTGAAACCTCTGAATATCTCTGACTTCATCAAGATTCTCTTTCTTAAGTCATTCCGTGCTCAAGACTTTAGGACTTATGATGACTTTCCTGCTGTAAAACTGATAGTAGTCATCTATACTTTCCTGGTTGCCAATGAACCACCTTTCCAGGTAATTTGTCTTATTGTTCTCCTCAGAACTAGCTCGCTTGATAAGAGCTCTTTTTGACCTTTTTGTGGGATTTGAAGAGGAGGCCATATTTCGGAAGGTAGAGTGAAGAAAGAGACAATCTTTGAACATAGAACACAATAGGATATGAGGACTATGATGTAGTGTGATTTTGGATGCATGTCGAGATATCATTTAAAGAGAAAAACAACCCACTAGCAACCACAAACATTGTTTGACAATGCATACACAAAACAACTTTTACAATTTGTTAAGATTCTACACGTTATCAGATTGAACAAGGTATACTTAGCTTTAGAGAATCTCTAACAGCTTTTGACTATTGACTTCCAATGTTGTAGTGACATGTGGCATCACATGCTGTATCACTCTTCACAAGCTCGGCTTAAGTATTGACCGGTTTTGTCTTATTAAGCCTCTCACTAACTAGTTATTGCAGTACTTGGTTCCATTCCAATGTTCTTAGTTACATGTCCTTGCTCCAGTTACGTTCTTGATCCAGTTACGTTCTTTCTTCAATTTTCAATTTCACACATACCAAGAACCATTTAAAAAAATAGTGGATCATAACCATATTATCAATCAGATATAGTCAAGTTAAGTAACATATCAGTAGATTGAAATAAATATTCTAATTAATTGTACCAGATTTAATCAATAATCCATAAAGCATAGGCTGATTTAATTCACATATTTAAAATCAATTGTGCCCATCTCATTTCTAAGAAAATTAAATCTTTCTTTATTAAGGGGCTTAGTAAATAAATCAGCCAATTGATTCTCATAATTAACAAATTGAATTACGCAATCACCTTATTGACATGATCCCTTATGAAATGGTGGCATATTTCAATGTGTTTAGTTTTTGAATGTTGTATAGGATTCTTGGTTAAATTTATGGCACTAGTATTATCACAGAGTAAAAGAATTTGAGAAAGATTTAAATCAAAGTCACTTAGTTGTTGTTTAATCCATTAGTTACATATTTAGTATACTCATTTAATAGTTTAGTTTGAAAGTCGTTTATAAAATGTTTTAAGATTTTCCGAAAGCCTTTTCTGAATGATATTTTCGAATGCCTTCTTGGATTACCTTTGCTTGAATGTCTTTTCTCAATTGTTGTAGTAAAATTCTGTATTTATTCAATTCAATTTTTTTTATTTATTTTTGCTAAACAATCTAAAAAAACTTCCAAAAATATAAAAAATGTAAAATTTTAAAAATATTCAAAAATATTAAACAAACAAACAATTTTCCTCTAAAATTACGTGAGTCTTGATTTTCCACCATGGATGGAAATACATAAAAGCAAGGTCAATCTTTGTCGGGTCTCTTTTATTTAAAAAATAATTTTTTGTTTTTTTACTTTCAATTTTATTTTTGTTTTGGGAAGAATTAAACATTTTATAAAATGACACTTATTTTACTCATTTGATAAGGTACTATCTTAGGACGAACGTTGTTGAAGTTGTACCTTCTCCAGACGTACTTGATTCCTAAACCTAAATTAAAATTTGCAAACCATGTTTTTCCTGATTTTTTCCATATTTTTTTATAATAAACTATAATAATGACTCTATTTCTATTTATTTTGAAAATCCATACTACTTTATTTTTCTTTTTGTGGATCAACATCTTGTTTAACATTAAGTACTTTTATTTTTTAATGTTTTATATTTCACTAAGGAGGATGAAGCTTTGTCTATAATAACTATACATATTAATAACTATACATATCAATATACGGAATGGGGTTTTGTTTGATTGAATTTTCTGAAGTAGAATAAACCCTATAAATATGATACAACTTTATTAAAATGACGTGTCACAAAAAAGCATGTCATACAACATTTTATATAAACTAACAAAAACTAGTAAATAAATAAAAGAAATTAACAATTTATAAAATTAACCTTATTCGTTTTCTTTTACTTGAAAGATGCAACAAAACCTTATTTTACAAATTATTATTACGAGTATAATTCAGAAAAAAAAAAAAAAATCCATCTCTCCCGTTATTTAGTTTTTGCCTAAGGTTCTTTTACACAAGAAGAAAAACTAATAAATAAGTGAAAGTGAACAATAATTCCACAAAATTAATCTTATTATCGTACTAAATTTAAAAGTTAAAATGTTACTTATGTAAGGTTACAAGTAAAAAGCATATATATATATATATATATATATATATATATATATATATATATATATATATATATATATATATATATATATTGAAAACCTAAAATAACATTTAGTTTGAGACTTATTTCTTCTTACATGATCATTACTATGGGAAACAAGAATAATAAATAATACTGCAGAATTAAAATAACACTTAGAAATTTATATCTGGAATACAACAAAATCGTGATAGAATTATGGATTTCAAAGTGGATAACTCGGGTATATAAAAAATATATAAAAAAATAGTTTCTAAGATGAATCTTTGTTTTCTTAAATAGTGATTGAGAGGTTGGTTTTGATACACTTAATAATCTTACATTGCTTAAAAGTTGAAGTAAAAGACAATTTAAATATATTTTTCTCACTTGATCTTCCAAGTCATTTTTTAAGAAAAAAACCATAATAGAGTGTTGTTCTCAAAATATATTAGATGTTGTAATTAACCTGATGATATTAACTCAATAAACTTGAGATTGAAGCACTTCTAATAAAAACATGCAATACTTATTTTTCCCTAATTAGAAATTAAAATAAGAAGGTATAAAATTGTTAAGTGGAACTAACATAGCATTAAATATAAATTAAAAGCATTTATTAATATATTAAATAAATGCATTGGGTAGCATTAATTATATTATCTTAATAAGATATTAAATATAAATTAAATGCATTTATTAATATTATCTAATATATTAAATATATGCACTTGGTAGCATTAATTATATTATCTTAAGAAAAATTATATTTAATAAATATAATAGTATTATTGTTCGATGATTAAATAAATAAGTGTGTAATAATGTCTTTTTCAATGGATATTGGTCCACTAGTGTTATCATATTTTTCATTAGATTAGGGATCTTTCATCTCTCTAAATGTAAATGTAGGTAAAGTTTAGTTAAGATTGTTTATGCCAAGGATTTAACATAGGTAGTGTACGAAATATTTGATCTTGATTTAAAATATAATCAATTATATCCAACTCCCTTTTTATAATTATAATTTATTTATAATATATATATATATATATATATATATATATATATATATATATATATATATATATATATATATATATATTAACATGTTAAATTTATAAACATTTTAAAAAAAAATTCGTAATAAAGTATTAGTTAGATATTCAATACATTGATCTAATTGTTTATTTTGAAAATCGTTCATAAATGTTTTATAAGACTTTTGTTAAAATAATCAATAATTAGTAAATTATTTCTCTAATCAAAGTGGAATACATTACTATCTCATGTTTGATAAAAGTACATAAAGTCACTCCTACTTATATAATGAGTCTTGATTATCCTTTTATCTCCTTCTCATATTGAACACAAATTATTTTGTAATATTAAGTCATTTATGACTTCTTTTTGAAATACACTATTTTACCTTGATTGAAGAAAAAAATTTATTTGAATCTAATTACAAAGAAACTTACAGTCTAGAGAATATAATATTAATCACTCCTTTTACTAGAGAATAACTTTATATAACGAATATTTCAAATAGAATTTGTTAAATTCTAGGAAAGAAAGAAACATTGAACTAAAAAAAATTAATCAATACAAGATTTAATATTCTCTAAAACAAAGATATGATAAGAGAATAAATGAAAATTTCATGGATATCATATATATATATATATATATATATATATATATATATATATATATATATATATTATATTGAAAAACTAAAATAACATTTAGTTTGAGACTTATTTCTTCTTACATGATCATTACTAAGGGAAACGAGAATAATAAATAATACTACAGAATTAAAATAACACTTAGAAATTTATTTCTAGAATACAACTCACACAGTAGGCCAAATTCCAAAAGGTTTCTACAGCACATGGAATACAACTCACACAGTAGGCCAAATTCCAAAAGGTTTCTACAGCACATGGAGTAATGAATTAGCCAAATCTGTGATGCTTGAAAATGATTATGGCTATATTTTTCCACAGATCATTGGTGTTATTATCATAAATGTTTTTTCAAAAATAAAATCGTGATAGAATTTTGGATTTCAAAGTGAATAACTCAGTATATAGAAAAGTAGTTTCTAACACAAATCTTTGTTTTTCTTAAATTATGATTGAGAGGTTTGTTCTAATACACTTAATAATCTTAAATTGCTTAAAAGTTGAAGTAAAAAACAATTTAAATACATTTTTTTCACTTGATCCTCCGAGTTATCTTTAAAAAAAAAAATCATAATAAAGTATTGTTCTCAAAATATATTTGATGTTGTAATTAACTATAACGATGTTAATTCAATAAACTTGAGATTGGAGCACTTCTAATAAAAACATGCAATACTTATTTTTCTCTAATTAGAAATTAAAATAAGAAGGTGGACCTAACATAACATTAAATATAAATTAAATGCATTTATTAATATATTAAATAAATGCATTGGGTACAATTAATTATATTATCTTAATAAGATATTAAATATAAATTAAATGCATTTATTAATATTATCTAATATATTAAATATATTCACTTGGTAGCATTAATTATATTATCTTAAGAAAAATTATATTAATAAATATAATAGTTTTATTGTTTGATGATTAAATAAATAAGTGTGTAATAATTTCTTTTTCAATGGATATTGGTCCACTAGTGTTATCATATTTTTCATTAGATTACGGATCTCTCTAAATATAAATGTAAGTAAACTTTAGTTAAGATGGTTTATGCCAAGGATTTAACTTAGGTAGTGTACGAAATATTTGATCTCGATTTAAAATATAATCAATTATATCCAACTCCCTTTTTATAATTATAATTTATTTATAATATATATATATATATATATATACATATATATATATATATATATATATATATATATATATATATATATATATTAACATGTTAAATTTATAAACATTTTAGAAAAAATTTCGTAATAAACTATTAGTTAGATATTCAATACATTTATCTAATAGTTTATTTTAAAAATCGTTCATAAATGTTTTATAAAACTTTTGTTAAAATAATCAATAATTAGTAAATTATTTCTCTAATAAAAGTGGAATACATTAATATCTCATGTTTGATAAAAATACATGAAGTCACTCCGACTTCCTACTAGTATATAAAATGAGTCTTGATTATTCTTTTATCTCCTCATATTGAACACAATTTATTTTGTAATATTAAGTTATTTATGACTTCTTTTTGAATTACACTATCTTATCTTGATTGAAACAAAAAAAATTGTTTGAATCTGATTACAAAGAAACTCACACTCGAGAGAATAAAATATTAATCACTCCTTTTACTAGAGAATAACTTTATATAACGAATATTTCAAATAAAATTTGTTAAACTCTAGGAAAGAAAGAAACATTGAACTAAAAAAAATAAATCAATTCAATAAATAAGTAAGATTTAATATTCTCTAAAAATAAAGATATGATTCGAGAATAAATGAAAATTTCATGGATATTATATATATATATATATATATATATAATCTAGATATTCTTAATTATATAGAATTTACTCCTTACTTATATATTTATAACAATATTTCTTTTTATATATATCAATTCTTTATTTTTGTAATTATAATATTTTCCTTAATGTTAGAGCATATAAGTTATTTATATCAAAGTTGTTACAAATATAATCGATCATCAATCATCTTAAAGACTTGCTAAATATATGTTATTAAACTATTCATTAGATTTGATAAATCTAGTGGTGATATTTTCAAACACTAATTTTTCCCTTCTGAAGTTTCATTCCACCTCATTATGTGTTGACTTCTGTAAAAAAACCAAATTAGAAATAATGTATAACCATGCTTGATTGTCATTTACAAGGATTAGACGCAATATATTATACAAAGTTATATATATATATATATATATATATATATATATATATATATATATATATATAATATTGTATGATGAACATAAAAGTGTACATTCATTTCTATCTTAATAGTTGTATTTAAATTTATTTTACTTTATATCTACAACTTTTATTATTATTATTATTATTATTATTATTATTATTATTATATTATAACTTTGGTTGAAAAATTCTACCGTGTCATATTACTACAAAGAGGAGTGATTAAAATCTTCATAAAATAAAGAAAATAATCAATGTGACTCTCGATGAAAAATTATTCTCATTTTATCCATAAGGGGACAACCATCACAAGAGGAATTAGAAAATGAAGAAAACAATAATGGATAAAAGCATATCTAATTTGAATTAAGAAGAAACTTGCAACCAAACTGAGGAACATGAGTAGAGAAAATGAGACACTCATGAAGGAAGAATATTTATGAACAACAAGGTTTCAAAATAAGCACAAAAGAATGATGGAGGACAGAGATAATTTTATATAAACAATTAATGAGTATAGTAGGAAGAAACCCATTCTTTCACAACATATGTACAATGACACTCATAGAAAAGAACAGTCATTAATGATGTGTTCATGATTACCTACAAAAATGAATATTAAAAGTATATTATATCATGGTTGTTCATAAATGTTACTCACAAATGAAACAAAAACTGTATTAGGGAAAAAATAGTTATTATATTCAAACACAAATTCTTACATTCTAAAGAATTCATATTCTTCAATCAATGCATGATTTCTAACTCTTTTAACCTTTGTTGTTCCTTCATGTGTTACTGTAAATGTTTCTCACATTTTCTTTGTTGAGTTGCACTAAGACATTGTAAAGAATTCATCAACATTTAGATGTGCTCTTTAAAAAAAAATGAAAATAGCTCAAATTTGTCTTTTTAAATGTTTCTAATTATGCTTTCTAAAGTATAATATATGTTATCTCATATTGAACCAAAAGTTCAATTCATAGAAGATTTGAAAAATATGTTTAAAACTTATTTAGATCTATTTAATTGATTATGTAAATTTTTTAATCGATTATTCTAAAAAGAAGGTGAATATAAGGAAAAAAATGTTCTTTATTTTAACCGATTACTTAACTAGTTAATTTATTATTTGTCTTCTCATTTTTTGAAAACAAGTAAGAACATGTTGATCAATTTCTAAGTGTGTTAATTGATTATTTTTAGATAAGAACTAATTCAATTATTTATCTATATTTTAATCCATTATCAAAATTAATAATCGATCACTGATAATTATGATTGAATGATTGGATAATATATTGTTGTTGTTTCTCTTTTCTATATTGTTTTACAATTTAAAAAAGTTTGAATATTATCATTTGAAATCATAGAGTTATGTATAGATAGTTACAAACATGCATTAGGATGTAGAGTGCAAATAGTCTTATAAACCTACGACCATGGAGGGGTAGTCAAAGATTGTTGTAATGATATGTCAAAAAATATTAAATTAAGAGGTATAGCAATCCATTCAGTGATATTGTATCTATGGAATAAGATGACCAACCAACTATTTCTACTAGCGTAAGATCTTCATGACTAGGGAGACATATTGACAATATGATTAGGGTCTGATAGTACCTAAAGTACATATTTTAGATTATAGTGAGGTTAAAATTTTACAACTTGGATTGAATATGATGCCCAAATTGAATTAGAAGTTTGTGTGATGTGTTTGAATTTGTTGAATAAATTACTTAAAAAGATATGTTATTATTTGATATTTGTAGAATTATTTTATTTTATTACATGGGACACTTAAGTTATAATTATAATAAAAGTTTGTTTGTTTGAAATTAATGTTAGTGTAAGTTTATTATAAATTATCTTATGTAATAAATTGTTGTATTAATTTTTTTTGTATGTTTTAATATTATCATGAGGAGAATTAATGGTGAAGATCTCTTATATTTATATTTCATGAGTAGAGAAATGTTGTTTAAAGAATATAAGTGTAAAAATAATAATTTATTGAATTTGATAATTGAGTCAAATACCAGTAGCCCATTCTATATTTTTTTTTCTATCTTTCTAATAAGGACACGAATTTTTCTGGATCACATTAAGTTACCTATAATTCACTATACACCATTATTAAACCTAAAGATTGAAGTATGCTCTAGTAAGCAAGTTAAATATAAAAAGATTGATCGATTAAAATAATGACATGTAATTAATGAGGACCTATTGTCTATTAGTGAGAAGCAAATTCATAAAATGAACTCTCAGTTCCAGTTCATCCTGGAATTTATTGATGTAGTCCTCCACTACCTACCTCTTTAACAACAATTTGCTCTAACATATTTTTCAGCAAAAAGACTGTCACCAACAAAATCATTAGAAGGAGAATGAATAAGCATATTATCATTAGAAGGAGAATGAATAAGCATATGACAATTAACATAATTCATCCCATGATCAGTATACTAATTATTAATTTATAAAAGAATAATGAGACATGTGTTAGAATTTTATTGTGTCATTTGAATATTTGTATTATTCTAGTTGAATTTCTTTAATTAGGAGGTACACTATTATGCTTAAATTTATGTTATTATGTTTGATTCTTTTAGATAAGTTTTCAAATTTTATTTATGAACAGCTTTGATATTGTTTTAAATTATAAAAAAAAAAAAATCACAACTGCTTCTATATTGTAGTACTGTTTGAATGTAGATCATGAATTTATGAACTACTTGAATTGAGTAGTCGATGAATAGGCACTAGGAACTTCGGAAGGGTGCTGAAATTAAAAAAACGTAGGTTACATATGGATACAGATCAGATCAGTATGTAATTACATATGGATATTACGTACAGATTTATCCACAGGAACTTCCTTATGGATTTCAAAGTCCGTATGTAAGTTTAACCTACAAAGGTTTTACGTACAAATATTTTTTGTACGTAATATGTATGTAAAATCAAATTATTTACAAATTTTTTATATTACATACATATTTTGATCGTATGTAAACTCGATTTCTCTTCTAGTGTATATTTACTAGTAACATAATGATTAGGATGTCACTATAATGCACTTTTATGCTTTATAGTGCACATTGTAGTCTTTTTGCATTGTCTATCTTTATTTTTATTCTTTTTAATAGGTATACTTATTGGTTCCTTAGAATCCTTATGATTTTGTAATATGTCTAATTAAAAAGATATTTGATTTCAAGAGAGAAAATTTTCCAACGGTGATAGTAAAATTTGTCTTGGTGACTAGCTCAGACAGAAACAAATGTGCCCCATTGTGGTAAAGACCCAACGATTAGGAAAGTGTGTGGGAAAAGTGTATTCCTTGTAATAGAAAGCTCGTGGTAAAATTCAATTCACGCTTGAGGGGAGAGAATTAAAAATCTAAGTATGAGTTGAAAGTATCACATTAAATAAAAATGAAAATACTAAGTCCATATCAAGAAGAGTGAAATCACTAGTAGAAAAATCACATTTTACAGTAGTTCTAGAGAGCATACAACATCGGTTCCGAAACCGCTATAGATTCTACTGTTGTGGAAAGTCTTTGACATATTACAGTTGTTGAACAACCACTGTAGTATATATGAGAGACTACAACGATTCTTCGAAAACCGCTATAATAAACTCTCCCAATTGTCCAGCCAAAATCAATTTTGCCCAAAGATATTACAATGGTTGCCTCTCTGCAACTTCTGTAGTATCTCTATTTTTTTTCAAAAAGATTTAGAATTTTCTAGAATTCTTTGATAAATCTCTAATCTATATAAGGAAAAACCACAACAATTTCCAAAATTTTTTGACAGTAGACATGTAAAATAGAAAACAATGTAAAAAATATTAAAAAATATAAAAAAATAATAAAAGATGAAATTTTAAAAAATTTTTAAAATTCGAATCCCATCCAGATATTGCCCACAAGATGCTTTACACCATTTCGAGCAACTTTCAACTTTAGAGCGTTTCAAGAGCTCTCTATCAAAAGTTATGATGGTTTGTGTAATATCTTAGAAAATAGTTATAGAATAAAAACTAATTTAAAATCTAGTTTTAGAGATAAATAAGATAACAACTATTTTTTTTAACAAAAAAAGTTGTTTAAGTAAAAGTTAGTTATTTACTTTTTATTTTTATAACAACCACCAACTCTCTCTCTCTAAGAAGATATTTTATCTCTCTAAAAAGATATTCTGTTTTATTCTAATAAAACTACCAAATCTCTCTCTCTTTCTTTAAGAAGATATACAATTTCATTCTTATGAAAACCACCACCTCTCAAGCAATTTCTCTTTAAAGTTTCTACCTTCTCTCTAGATTTGTGATCTCATATGTTATCAGATTGACAATCATAGGACACTCCTAGATTCCTAGCGTTGAGTAGATCAAGAGTGTCCGATCAGATTCTTGAACAGAGTTACGTTGTTTGTGATTTTAGGGTTTTTGAGTATCTCTACTCTATAGAGGTAAGGGAAGCTAGTTTGAATATTTTTAATAAATATTATAAATACTTTTTTTATTATATATGAATTTGAATTGAATGGAATGAATGTTTATGAATGGTACGATGTAGTATCAATGTTTGTGAATGATGTGGTGTGTGATCGAGACATAGTATCTTCAGGAAAGGAGATACCCGTG
>Ga0209700_102346_pt1 | contig 38525 bp, 20 predicted proteins | sample SiratroredBW_FD_187528 | JGI IMG/M metagenome (GOLD analysis project Ga0209700, IMG submission 187528) | Root nodule microbial communities of legume samples collected from California, USA - Siratro red BW (SPAdes) (version 2) | ecosystem: Host-associated > Plants > Roots > Nodule | place: USA...
TACGTTCTAAAATAGAATTTGAGGTTTAATGAATTTTGGTCATCATAACTAACTAGATTGTATCTTGAGTAATATTTGAACTTTCTTCTTAGATTCTGCATTTTTGGGAATGTATAAGAACGTGCTAGTGTCTAAAATTTATTTATCAAAATTTTACAATTATTTATAATATTTTATTTTTAAAATATAAAAGGACAAGTTCATTCAAATTATTTTTTTGATACAAATTACTTACATTGAATTTGAATTATTTTTTTAAAATCAGCAATAACAATAGTTACATGTATTGTCAATAATAATAATATAGAAATAATGTATTATTTTGAAGATTTTTTTTTATACCCTTGTAATATGTTTATCTTTCAAAAAATAAAACGTAATATCATTTTTTATAATTTTATCACTATCTAAAGTTTTAGTATTTAGAGTTAAAAAAGTGACCGAAAATTCTTATTTTAAAAATTTCAAATTAAATTTTATTAGGAAATTTATTTTTAATATAAAAAATTGCATTTACAAAATTCTTATCATCAACATTTATACCAAAATAATTTTTTTAATAGAAAATATTGCATTTATTTTAATGTTAAATGACATTCATCTTCTAGCTTTAATAAATTATACTTATTTTTATTTTTGAAAAATAAACTAACACTTATTTCCCTTATTTTATTTGAAAGTAACATAAATATTAAGAATTAAATAAAAAATAAAAAATTAAAGTCTCAAAATATATTTTCTAAATTTAAACAAAATGAATGATTTAGTTATATAGAATTTATCTTTTTTTTAAGTTCTTTTTTTTAGTTATATAGAATTACTGGGATAAAATTCATGTAGTAATTAATTGGTGTTTGATCTACTATTTGCCAAAGCTAGGAACAGTTACAATATTTACATATAAGATTACTATCCGGTAGATAAGGAAAACTTATTAGAGAAAAAAAAATTATATCACACTCTAATTTTGAAATGTTATTAATAAAATAAAAATAGTAATTTTATATCTATCAATTTTCTATTAAAATATTTTTGCTAAAAAGTATACCCTTTTACATTTTTATAAGGTATTTTAAAAATTTATGGACAATACAATTTCTATGATATTGTAAACAAAATAAATAAGGGAGAAAAGTTTCATTTTATTAAAATATAAGGACATAAGTGTCATTTATTTAGAACCTGAACAAAATGAATATTTATTTAAAAATTAAAAAGGATTGTAAATTATTTTATTAAAACAAAAAGAAACGAAGTAGATTTCTATTTTAAATCTATAAGATATGTGTGTCTCTTTGATGTTTTAATTTCTTCATTTAAATGTCAATTATAGATATTCATTAGTTAAATTTAAGCTTGTTACTTGAAAGAATGGTTTTCCTAGTAATGGAATTTATAGAAAGTTTGATAATTATATTTTATTATAAAGTTTCTTAAGATTATTTTATTAGTAAATAAGTTTTAACAATCAATTCGACACTAAATTATATTTTTAAAGACCAATTTGATGCTAAGATGTAGGGATCAATCTAACTTTTTACATATTTATTGTCTAAATCAAAATTTTAATTTTTTTAAGGGCTAAATTATTATAATTCTACACTTTACAATCAAACTTTTTCTTTTTTAGTTTGTTACATGTTGCAGGTCCTAATCGTGCTGACTCAGTATCCTCTTTTCTTCATCTATGTTTCCATTAGTTCTAGCTAACGGACCTCGACCTAATATTACTGAACCCTAATATACCCAAGTCTGTTTAATAAGGTTTATATAAATGAACAAAGGTTTGATTACTTTTGATCATATTATTTATTTATTTTGTTAAATTTGGTCTATATTGATAAAGGGTTCAATCCAGTTTTTTAATTTTTCTAATACAGCAATTTGACTTTTTTTGTATATTGAAATTGAAGTTTGTTTTATTAATTGTTACTTAGTTATACATTGTATTATGTAGAATTAAAACTGTCATTTTTTCGTTAATCGTTTTACTACTAAAGGTTAAGTCAAAACCTCTGGAGATGATATATGCCAGGCTCTCTGTTTCTGATACTGGATAGAAATTTTGCAAAGAGACTAATTTCTTGCAGAATTTTGGTTCAAATGAAGAATTTGACCTTTGGGATCTCAGAAGTCATTGGGCAAAAACTCGCGGTGTTTGCTACAATCCTGACATTGTTATCTGAGTAAGCCCACACATTTTGGTGATTGAAAGATTTATGCGGAATCCTCAAATGATTGTTATCGGATGACATCAACCTGATTAAAAGCAGTAATTGTTGGATTATTTTGATATTATATTTTATTAGATGTTCTAGATGCAGCCGTAACAACTCAAAAATTATTCTTAATATTTCATCTATCTAAAACAGTAGTTAAAACATAATGTATAATATAAATATATATATCGACCATTCATTAATATTGTATTTCAAAAGATTTCTCTCATCATAGGAAATTAAAACACAACTAATTACATTTACACATATAAACAAAATAAAAATAAAAAAAAAGCTTTTAAAATTGCAACCGACTCATTCAAGAGCATCTGTCACAATATCATCTGCAACATTACCTACTTTCGTGTATAACACGATCATTGTAGTAGAAACAAACGCACACCATAAACAAGAAAGGGTAAGCTAATAATTCAAAATATCTCAAATAATCACAATTGTACATCATTTAATACATAGCAATCAATTGACAACATCTATCATCCAACTCAAGACATCACATAATATAAATAGACTCAATCTATTTCCGGAAGACTTGTGCATTGAATAGACCCCGAGATCTGCATCTGTCATACTACCTCGATTTGTGTGTCTCATCTCATCATCATTAATATCATATGACAGGGTTAATCCATATAACTGTCTTGACCAACCCTTTTTCATGCTGCAGTTCAGTCATATGAACCTCCTTCGACTCTCACCACCTAGTAATATTCATCTATTTGATTCCTATTACTAGTAGAGTTAGGATATCAATCATTAAACCAGATCCTTAGACAATGCACATCCTACTTCTCAGAATAGATGTTTTCTTTCCAGAAAACACTATGCCTATGCATCACTTACAATTCATATCATACATCATTGGTTTTCATTTATCTATTTATTCACTTTCCATTTCAATTACCATAATGTCAAGAAAACTTCACCACTTTATATAAGTGCACAAACACAATATCAGATATAATTCCTCAATCAATCATGCAGCATAAAGACGTATGTACAGGTCATAACTATTCATTAAACAACAATAAAAAATTCTCACATATTATTTTCGAACATCATTACTTAAATAAGGTCAATTAATCATATCAAATTAAGATAACATATTCAGTGCTCAAGAACCAGTCAGACCAGCAAGAAAGACTTGAGCAAACTGATAATCACATATTCAAGTCTTTTATCCTAAAGTTCTATTTGAAAGTAACTAATTAGTATAAAACAAGTTACTAGCTTCCCTTACCTGAGATGACGATCTCCAAAACAAGTCCTCCAAACTAGTTAATATAACACTAACCCAATCCCTAGGGATCTAGAACAAGTTATCAAAACAAAACCAAATTTCAGTATAATCTCAATTAAGTTGAGAAAAATACTTTTCTCAATTGTCCTTACTAAGATTGATGACAAGAACCTAAGGAAAAACATAGATTAAAGGATCTTTAAAGCAAATATGAACTTACTCTGTTTGAGATTCTGATAGGTTAAAAATGATTCCTAACTCCTCAGCTACTACGAGGTGTGATCAGATTCTAAAATAGATGAGATATGAAAAGGGAAAATTAGAGAGAAGGAAGAGCTTGGGAGAAGGAGAGAAAGAAAAGAAAGAGAAAATGGAGGTGCAGGGCTCGTGGGGTTTTATTTTTATAAAGCTTCCTGTGCCTTACAATTATCCCCAACAGAAAAAATTTCCGTCCTCCAAAATTGACTTACCAGCAAAGAGGTGAGGGTGAGATTCCCTAACAGGCTCCCCTAACTTCCAAGTGGAATCACCTGACCGAGCATCCCACAAAACCTTTACCATATTGATGGTCTTGTCCCTAAGCAGTTTGATTTGCCGATCCTCAATTCTTACTGGTTGAGCTTCAAAGCTTAAATTGTCCTTAATCCGCACTTCATCCATTTCTAGGACATAACTATGATCAGGCACATACTTCCTTAACTGAGACACATGAAATACATTGTGTAGGTTGACTAACTGAGAGGTTAAAGCAATCTCATAAGCTACTGGTCCTATCTTTCTAAGAATTTGATAAGGCCCAACAAACTTATGAGACAATTTCCTTGATCTGATAACCCTTCCTTGGTCTAAGCTGCAAACTCTAAAGGCTTCCTCCTCTGATCTGTAAAAGACTTTTGCCTACTCTGGGAACTCTTCATCCTCTCTTGAATCTGTTTCACCTTCTCAATAGCCTATTAAAGCAACTCTGGTCTTACCAACACTGTCTCTCCATCCTGATACCAACAAAGAGGAGTTCTACCCTTCCTGCCATATAAAGCTTCATACAGTGTCATCCCAATATTTGTCTGGTAATTTTTGTTGTACGTAAACTCGACCAAAGGCAACATCTCATCTCAAACACCCAAATGATCCAAATCACACAAGTCCTCAAAAAAATCTTCCAAAGATTGAATTGTTTGCTCTGACTGCCCATTAGTTTGAGGATGATAGGCATAACTCATTCTCAACTTTGTTCCCAAAGCATCTTGAAGAGTCTGCCAAAACTGTGATGTAAATATGGGGTCTCGATCATATACTATGCTAGAAGGCATTCCATGCAATCTCACAATTTTCTTAATATATATCTGAGTCAACTTGGCCATAGATATTCTCAGATTCACAAGCATAAAATGAGCACTCTTAATCAGCCGATCAACTATCACCCACACTGCACCATGACCCCTCACAGATCTTGGCAAATAGGTAACAAAATTCATAGCAATGCTATCCCATTTCCACTTAGGAATATCCAAGTGCTGCAATAAACCACCAGGCTTCTGATGCTCTACCTTAGCTTTCTAACATGTTAGGCATGCAGCCACATATTGAGCTATGTCTTTCTTCATACCTGACCACTAAAAGGACTCCTTCAAATCCTGATACATCTTAGTCATACCTGGGTGTAAGCTAAGATGACTCTTATGACCTTCTTCAAGAATCATTCTCTTCAGCTCCTCATCTGCAGGTATACACAGTCTGTCCTTGAACCTCAACAACCGATTAGCTCCCAACTCAAAGTCTCTTGCTTTCTCTAATTCTAATACATCCACAGTGTGCCTCAGATTAGAATCCCCCAACTGCTTCTCCTTGATTCTTCCAAAGAACTCATTAGTTACGGTTAACCTACCCTAACTAATATGATCTATGTGAAATTTCACCTCCAAATTTAAATCTCTAAATTGCTTAATCAATTTCTGCTCTTCAATCATCAAAGCTGACATATAAACTGATTTCCTACTCAAAGCATCTGCCACCACATTAGCTTTTCCCGGATGATACATTAGTTGGAAGTCACAGTCTTAAAAAACTCCATCCACCTTCTCTGTTTCATGTTCAACTCTTTCTGATCAAACAAGTATTTCAAACTCTTGTGATCACTGAACACTGAACACTTGAAACTGAACCCCATATAAGTAGTGTCTCCAAATCTTCAATGTAAACACCACAATTGCCAACTCTAACTCATGAGTAGAGTAATTCTTCTCGTGAACTTTGAGTTGTCTCAAAGTATAAGCCACTACTTTCTTCTCCTGCATTAAAACACCACCCAAACCCTGATGTGAAACATCACAATAAACTTCAAATGGCTTACTGGTATCAGGAATCACCAACACAGGAGCACTAGTCAACCTTTTTTTTAACTCTACGAAACTTTCCTCACACCTATCAGTCCATGCAAAAGGTTGATATTTGTGAGTCAGTTGTGTCAAAGGTGTCACTATCCTTGAAAAATCTTTAATGAACCTTCGATAGTAACCAGCTAAACCTACAAAGTTCCTTATCTCAGTAACCGTCTTAGGACGTTTCAACTGTAGCACTGCTTCCACTTTAGCTGGATCTACGGAGATCCCTTGACCTGAAATCACATGTCCTAAAAAGTTCACCTCTTCCAACCAAAACTCACACTTAGAGAGTTTAGCATATAATTGCTTAACACCAACCTCAGATGCTCTCCATGCTCTTCCTTAGTCTTTAAGTAGATAAGGATGTCATCTATAAATACTACAACAAATTTAAATAAGAAAAGAATGAAAGATTCTATTTATGTAATCCATGAATAGAGTTGGAGCTTTGGTAACTCAGAACAACATCACCACATACTCATAGTGCCCATAGCAAGATCTAAATGTTGTTTTCGACACATTGTTAGCTTTCACCAAAATTTGATGGTATCCCAATCTCAGATCTATCTTGGAAAACACCGTTGCTCCACTTAGTTGATCCATCAAATCATTCATCCGGAGTAGAGGTACTTGTTCTTGATTGTCAACTTGTTCAACTGCCTATAGTCCACACACAATCTAAAACTATCATCCTTCTTCTTGATCAACAACACTAAAGCTCCCCACAGAGATACACTAGGGCAAATGAATTGTTTCTCCAACAATTATTCAAAATGCTTCTTAAGCTTCTCTAGTTTAGTAGCTTATGAGATTGCTTTAATCTCTTAGTTAGTCAACCTACACAATGTATTTCATATGTCTCAGTTAAGGAAGTATGTGCCTGATTGTAGTTATCTCCTAGAAATGAATGAAATGCGGATTAAGGACAATTTAAGCTTTGAAGCTTAACCAGTAAGAATTGAGGATCGACAAATCAAATAGCTTAGGGGCAAGACCATCAGCATGGTAAAGGTGTTGTGGGATGCTCGGTCGGGTGATTCCACTTGGGAGTTTGGGGAGACTGTTAGGGAATCTCACCCTCACCGCTTTGCTGGTAAGTCAATTTTCGAGGGCGAAATTTTTTTCTGTTCGGAATAATTGTAAGGCATAAGAAGCTTTATAAAAATAAAAGCCAACGAGCCATGCACCTCCATTTTCTCTTTCTTTTCTCTCTTTCCTTCTCCCAAGCTCTTCCTTCTCTCTAATTTTCCCTTTTCATATCTCATCTATTTTAGAATCTGATCACACCTCGTAGTAGCTGAGGAGTTGGGAACCATTTCTAACCGATCAGAATCTCAAACAGAGTAAGTTCATATTTGCTCTAAAGATCCCTTAATCTCTGTTTTTCCTTAGGTTTTTGTCATCAATCTTAGTGAGGACAGTTGAGAAAAGTATTTCGCTCAACTTAATTGAGATTATACTGAAATTTGGTTTTGTTTTGATAACTTATTCTAGATCCCTAGGGATTGGGTTAGTGTTATACTAACTAGTTTTGAGGACTTGTTTTGGAGATCGTCATCTCAGGTAAGGAAAGCTAGTAACTTGTTTTATACTAATTAGTTACTTTCAAATAGAACTTTAGGATAAAAGACTTGAATATGTGATTATCAGTTCGCTCAAGTCTTTCTTACAGATCTGACAGGTTCTTGAGCACTGAATATGTTTTTGATTATTTATCTTGATTTGATGTGATTAATTGACCTGATTTGAGTAATGATGTTTGAAAGTAATATGTGAACTTTTGATTGTTGTTTAATGGATTGAATATGACTTGTGATAAGACTTTGATAGTTATGACCTATGGATACGTCTTTATGCATGATTGATTGAGGAATTGTATTTGATATTGTGCTTGTGCACTTATATAAAGTGAAGTTTTCTTGACATTATGGTAATTGAAATGGAAAGTGAATGAATAGATGAATGAAAACCGACGATGTATATATGAGTTGTACGTGATGCGTAGGCATAGTGTTTTCTGGAAAGAAAACATCTATGCTGAGAAATAGGATGTGCATCGTCTAAGGATCTGGTTTAACGATTGATATCCTGACTCTACTAGTAATAGGAATCAAATAGATGAATATTACTAGGTGGTGAGAGTCGAAAGAGGTTTATATGACTGAAACTGCAGCATGAAAAAGGGCTGGTCAAGACAGTTATATGGATTAACCCTGTCATATGAGATTAATGATGATGAGATGAGACACACAAATCGAGGTAGTATGACAGATGCAGATCTCGGGGTCTATTCAATGCACGAGTCTTCCGGAAATAGATTGAGTCTGTCAATTGATTGCTATGTGTTAAATGATGTACAGTTGTGATTATTTGAGATATTTTGAATTATTAGCTTACCCTTTCTAATTGTGGTGTGTGTTTGTGTTCTACTGCGATGATCGTGTTATACACGGAAGCATGTAATGTTGCAGATGATATTGTGGCAGATGCTCTTGAATGTTGCAACTTTAAAATTTTTTATTTATATGTATATATATGTAAATATAATTAGTTATGTTTTAATTCTCTATGAAAAGGAAAATCTTTTGAAGTACAATGTTAATGAATGGTTGATATATATATCTATATTATGCATTATGTTTTAACTACTGTTTTGGATAAATTAGATATTAAAAATAATTTTTGGGACGTTACATTTGCCGTTCCAAAACCATCATTTGATTGGTTGTACAAACAGTAACTGATGCATGCCCTGATAAGAGTGTGTTTATTTTGTATATATAAAAAGATTTCTGTGTAACCTCGTGTTAGTGTAGATTAATACATTTTTTTCCACGTAAAATAGAGCAAATAGGGATATGTTCAAGTCATATATCAAATGTTAATATTTGGATTTTATAACAATCTTCTATTGGAGATACGAATAAAATATTTGTTTATCTTAAAAATCTCATTTAGAGTATAATCAAAATAATATTTAGTTATAGTTAAATCAATTTTTAAAATTAAGAACATAAAATGTAAATAAAAAATTATTGAAAGTTGTAATGGGATTTTAAAAATAAAAAGAATGTGATAAAATGAGAATAGAAAAAGAAAGTAAAAGAAGACTTGTTACAGAAGATGCTCTAAATAAAAGTTTATTTTATACTTTTATATTTTCAGTGAAGGGTACCGTTCTTCAAGTCATCACCAATCAGATGCCTTAAACGTAATATCAATATCTCAACATGTAACTCAATAACTGGAGAAAGCTTCATTAAACTAAAGATGCTGCAAATTTAGAACATTTACATGATTTCAAACTAGAGGGAAATAAAATCTGAAATTTAATCTTAATTTTGTTTTATACATTTAATGAGAATTTTGTTAAAGAATTTTACACCCGAAATCTATGTACATCTCATTGTAAACTTGTAAGAAAGGGTATAACGGTTATCATATTTTAATGGATCATCGATGTGATAATATACATACAGTATAAGCTTCCTGAATCAAGTGTACAATCTCAGGCGAGTTGTAATTTGCTGCCGGCACATTGGGCATGAAGATAATGTCGACCCACACTCCTTGCAAGTCTACATCATAATAGAGGCAAATAATTTTTATTCGCCATTTTACATACAGAGAAATAAAAACGAACATGCATTTGTTCTTTGCTTTCACATACTGGGAAACATTAGATAGTTTTTCCTTTAAGTGTCAGTGTTAAATTAATTTACAAACTATATATAGTCTCATAATTCATTAATAAGATTACTTTCAATTCAGTTGTCTAAAGTTATACGCGTTATCACATTATTCTTTGAAAATAAGCCACATTAGTCCCTGACCTTCGTTGTCATCTTTAGTCCTAAACAAATTTCTCTGTAATCACTGTAATCCTCCATAAAAATATATACCATGACATTTAAGTTATTAGGGATTTAGTGACGTTGTTTTGATATAAATGATTTCCAGTCGGCATAAATTGGGGGTGTAATAGTTTCTCCTAGTTCACAATCGAAAGTTATTTCCTTTCAAGACATAAATTACTAAAGCGGGTTTTACTTTTTAATAGCTTTTTTACAAGATCATGAATCGAATTCAAACCAACATATATTTTTTTACAGTAACACCAAGATGATGGATGGATTAAATTTCCTAAGAAACTGATTTGGTAACAAAACAACTAAAAGACTAACATGTGATAATTTAAGTTTGAGGGACTAATATTGCGACCATAAATTTTGAACTGATGCGGCAAATCATGTAATAGTAGAGGATGAAATTACAAGTGATATTTTCCCACCCTACCCTCATTGTTTTATGAATCAATCACTGTATATGACAGTGTCCAAATCACCCTTTTCATTTTTCCTTTGATTTTCATTAAAGGTGTTGAAAATTAGTTTTTCTCATTTTTGTTCTTGAGTAGAAGAAACTGGGATGTGAAAAATGTAGCCTAAATTCCCTTCAATGTCTACTATGCACACAAAAAGAGCTTACAAACTCTAGGGCACGTTGAAATTGACATTAAACAATATAGGTTTATTAAACAGACTTACTGTGTGACCACATCCGAAAGCCATGTCCTTCGGGTTGGTAAGACAGATGGGGCATACCTTGAAAAAGGGAAAAGACATTATTCTCGTCAGCTTAGTAATCTCAACATCAATCTATCGCAATACAAAGTTAAAGAGGGAGGAGCAAGGAACATACTGGTTCGATACTAGCTGGAGCCGATGGTTCAACTGATTCCAAATTTGTCATGTGCGGAATAGCCATGCGTGCATTATCATGATCTATTACTTCATTAGGTGGAGGGAGAGGCCTTCTACGTTGATGAAGAACTGATTCTCTACTGGATAGACGAAATTAAAAGTCAGAGATCCTAAATATAATATAGAATTATCATACCTTGAGTTCATGGCTTACTCAGTAAGTTGTATATTTTGGGCTGCCCGGTACTGAAATGGAATTTCCATAAGGGCAGCAAGTGCAAATGCTGCTTCCTTCTTTGATGCTTCTGTGTTCTCGGACATGATTTTTGTGAAGTTCACAAACTGAAGGAATAAAAAAGGCAAACAAATTAGACAATCCATTTCATCAATAAAAGAAGGGAAAAAAATCATAAAACTGGAATTAAGAATGCTTTTTCAAAATATGAAGCATGAAAATTTTCCAGCCCTTATTGAGATCAATCAGTCAGTTTACTTACTTCCAAACTGATCACCACCAGTTCACATACTAATTAGTTTCGAAGAACAATTCAAAAACAGCATCAAATTAAATGCTTGTAGTTAGAATAGGAATTGTAATTGAGTTCATTACTTTTAATTTTAATTGAGTCTATTGATTCTAATTTCTATGTCAGGAATAGAATAAGATTTATAGTTTTTACAACAATTTCAGAGTTACAAAATACTTAGCTCAAATATTTTCTGTTCACGGGAAAAAATGGTAAAATATTGCCGTAGCTGGTTTGGATATATTCACAGAAGACGTGTAGAAATTTCAATCAGGAGAGTAAATTAGACTGAAGGTACAAAATTGCTAAATGTAGAGGGAGATCTAAAAAAACTATATACTAATCCATTAAACAAGATTTAATTAAAGATTAATGATTTATCTATAAACATGGCTTATAATAATAACCAATTCCTTCCAGTGGGAAAAGGTTTGGTTGTTGCTATCCACATCTAAGAATTAAAATATGCTCAATCTAACTATATAGAAGATGTGTCTCCTACTTTTTTATTTCTGTAAATCGCATTTTATTTTTATGAAGCACCGCCCTCCCCCTAAATAAACTATTGATTCAAACCTGGACAGAATTTTAGAGAATGTTTCGATAGAGATTTTAAACGTCGAATAAGTGAAAAGTGAAACATGGTTATCTCAATCATAAGCCGATGTACTTCTCGCTCCATGTCACACACTGGTTAAACCTTGTTGGTATTCATTTTGAAGTTCGTGATTTACTAATTTAATGACAATAGCTTCATAAAACATTTCTTTCAATTTAATACAGATCTCTGATATTTGTTTCAGAATTAGCTGAAGTACTATCCACTTTGTCAATATCGTGCCAAACTCCAATCCTTCTTATATCTACTCCAGCTATCAAAGGTATGTTACCATAAGAGCAGACAACATTGAATTTTCAGGTGCTATCAAATACCTGAAAGTTGTCAAATACTCGCTCAGTAATGTTATCATCAAAGTGCTTCATCTCATCCCATGGTCCATCTCCAACGCCAACCAAAATAATGGAGAGAGGATAGTGACTGAAAATCAGAATATCCCACATTTAGGACAGATACACAAACAAGAAAAGTTACAAAAGAAATTCCTGTACCTTGCACCAACGATGGAACTAATGGTTGCTTGTTCTTGTGGACTAAGCCTTCCATGTGGTGTATCTGGATTTCTGGTAACCTTAAAAAACAAAAAGACGTTCTAGAAAAACAAAGAGAAGTAGGGAAAACAATTCAAGCATTCCATGAAAAGAAAAAAAATGGGAAAAAAATAAATTGATAAAACCTGTCCATCAGCAATAATGACAAGAACATGATATTGACCGTTGTTTCTCTCCACGATGTCAATTGCTGCATCGATTACAGGGGCAAATGATGTTGGACCTATAAATTAAGGAAGTGTAATAATTAAATCCCACGTATACATAAGTCCTCCCTCCAGGGGAATGTTTACTAAATTATGCAAATGGCTATTTATCTTTTATGTTTTATTACCTTAAAAATGACCACCCTAACTATGTAAATGAACTCTAAGGTTGAAATAAACAAGAGGCAAGTAAAATTTTAAACATATGATATCTTTAGTCATACAACAAATCATAAAGCATTTCCTCCCATCTCTCTCTATCTCTCTAACTCAAATATTAGCCACAGATAATTGTAATAAAATGGTAAAATCTAGTCAACAGGGAATAGAATGTTGTAAACAAACCTGATAGTTTTAAGTATGGAACAATCTCTCTGTAGCGTGCAAGTACTTCCTCAAAACCATGACAAAATCTATTATCTTGATAAAAACTGAACACATTCTGATCATGTGTAGAAGCTACAACAGTAAATTCTCCGGAATCAATAGAAGAGAAAACACAGAATATTCGTCGAAAGTAGAAAGGGATACTCACCATCACCAAATCCAAAACATGGTATCAGATTGTCTTCATCAAAAGAAGACAAAGTACGACCAATGATAGAGATAGCTTGCTCATATGGATTAGGATTGTTTCCGATATGATGAAGGCTTTTTCGATGGAACGAGTGCTTGCCTACAATTACCAAGGTGAGAATTTCCTATATTCGCCGACATATATACATCTATAATAATGATTTCAGATTCCAAAGGAATAACCTGTCCACTCATTGCTTTTGGTGAAATCAATAGCCAGTATTAAATTAGAAGATTCCAGACCAGCTTCTCTAAGAGCAGAAACAACCTGAAATATATCTTATATAAGCACGATACTTCTACATATAGTTACGGGAACACAAGGCAGATAAAGTCAAACCAGTTCATCAATAGTGATTGATTACCCTTACATAGCTTAGATTAATATTGCATATCCTCTCTAAATTCAGCATGCAAAAGTAGCAGCGCTAACCTGATCCAATGAGCTGAAATGATCAGCTATATACGTGGGTTGCTGCTTTTTCTGACGCCGAGTGTTTGCTGTGCTCCCAGCATAAGTAGAGGGTTGATTATAGGCAGTATTCGAATAATCCTCAGCATAAGAAGACGATTCCTGATAGGTAGTATTCTCCAAATTCTCAGTATAAGTAGACGGCTGATGATAGCTATTATTCACTGAACTCCCAGCATAATAAGGAGGATGTTGGTAAAAATTATCTTCAGATTCATATATTGACTCTGTATTTCCCATAATTACAGACCTACTTCCAGAAATATCCAGAGAAGTAAACAATAATTAACAATAGAGGTAAAAAAACGGGACTAAACTGAATTAAAGCAAAAACCACACCACCAGAAACAATAACAGTTCATTGTCACTAGTAAATATCACAAGACAACAAATATCATTTGCATATACTCTGGTGTCATTTCCAGTAACTGTTAATTGAATACGTTGTTTTTTCAAAATCAAACTTATCACGATTTCCTTCCAACGACTGCCAAATCATAGTTAAATTCTCGTTAAATAATAAAACATTCGAGCAGACACAACATCAGTCACGTACATCAGTAAAGTAACGAGACCAACAGCACTATAAAACTTGAGTGCGTCCATAATAACACCTAACAATTAGTGGAATTAAATCGAAACGCAAGTTACACACAACATCTCCCTAGGAAAGCATACATAACAATGACTGCAACAACTATAACCTAAGATCGAAGCTAAAATCACGACGACTTTCAATAAAGAACAGAAAAAGGAAAAACCGCTAGGATCGAGAATCTACAACCACAATTGCAAGCATCGCGAATCGCAAACTCAAAACGACACCGTAATGCCGAAATCGATCCACGAGAATCAGCAAGGTTAGCGGTTACGCATCAGCTACGAACAGCTATTACTATTGCTATAATTAAGAGAGAAGAAAGAGAGAAGTGAGAATCGGTGTTGGAAGTTCACCTTGCGGAATTGCTTTGGTTGGAGTAGAAAGCTTTTTTTCAGAGTTTGGCTCTGACGATTCGGTGTTTGAGATTGAGAGAAGAGAAAGGTGGTGACGGCCATTTTGTTTTGTTTGATTAGTATATTAGTACTTTAATGTGGTTAGACTTGGACAGACGTGGTGGCGTTTCGTATGCGTGCACCCTTTGAAAACTGTTTGCCTCTCACGTTTTTCTTGGCTTAGAGTGTTATGCATCCCTCTGAGTCAAAACTTTTTGCTCTTTTTATTAATTGCTTTTTCTAATTCTTTCCTTCTAGAGACTTTCCCAGCTCCTTCATCATCGCTTCCCTTTTCCGTTCCGCCACCGAAGTTTTTCCTCTACGAAATAAATCGCAGAAACGTGTTATCTATCTGTTGAGTACGCTAAGAAACTTGAATTATTTTAATAATTCACTATTATTATTATCAATTATAATTAAATTATTTTTTTGTTTAAATATAAGGTGTCAGTGAACCGAGAGCATGTATGTATTTTCAGTATTGAGTTTGTTCACTCTGTTAAAGAAATGAATCATAATGTGAGATATTCTCCTTAGTTATCTTTGTCGTGGATGATTCAGTAAGCAATATAATCCAAATTTGTTTGAAGTAATCCAGAAAGTCATGTCGTATGAATTAGAAGTGAAGCAATAGGATAGTGATATTTTTCTTTCTCAAAAGAGCGAAGTGAAAAAGGTGCTGGTGAAATTAAAAATGTTTTAATGTAATTCGTCAACTCATTCATATGGAAGTTAACTTGAAATGATCAAAGCTTGACGTTGGAGAGAAGGAAGATCTTACTCGGTTTAAAATATTGTTGGAAACTTGAGGCATCTAGGTAAATTTATTAAAAGGAGGTAATTTGTGATTGAATTTAGTGAAATGGTAAATTTTAAAATTTTTACATATAAATGCATGACTTTAAATGAAGAAATTGCACTTTTAAACATAGTTAATTAAATTTTCTGTTTTATAAAATTGTAATATGAAGCATGCTTTTGGTTTTTAGTTTTAATTGTTTTAAGTGGAAGACCATTATACTATTTTACAAACATAGAGCGTTTTGGTGAATTTGCATCTTCTAATAATTTTTTTCTATGTGGTAGTCCTTTGAACACTCTTACTTGGTAAAACTACATCAGCATCATATCTTAAGAAGGTTAAAGTTCTATGCACCTCAATAATTATTGATATAATTTTATTTTTTTTCTTGGATTTGTTTGGTGACCATCGTGAATACGATGACATGTGCCAGGGAAAAGAAGATTATGAGATTATGATTGTTAAGAGCACACTTGGATCAACATAATCAAATCTTATAATTAGAAAGATGGTTGATGAAGATTCAATACCAAAATATTGCTTGATAAAGAGTCTTTATAAGTATAATGGATCGATACAATCTGTTGAATTAATTTTGAGGTGGGATCTCAATTGCAGTGAAAAATTCAAAATTTTGAGAAGCATTTTATAAAAGATGTTAAAAAAAAGACCCAAAACACAACTTGATAAAAGTCTTTAAGCTTTATAGGTGGTGGATCAATTAATACACCTTATTAAACTGATTTTGAAGGTAGGATCTCAATTGTAATCAAAAAGCTCAAAATTATGAGAAAGATTATAAAAAGATGTTAAAATAGTCCAAAACACAAGTCGTGTTAACAAACATGACTTTAAAAAATATATGCAACTTGTGCTCATAGGCACAACTTCTATATGTGTTTTGAAACAAGACTTTAAACTTGAAAATTTTATTAACACCAATTGTGCTTAGAAACACAATTTCTTTATTTTGAAGTCATTCATTCAAGTATGATTTTCGTAAAATTTCAAAACTTTATCTATTTCGATGAATTCAATAACAAATTACACATTTTTAGTAAATTTATCCATATAATAAGTACGAAATTAAATGCATGGTACCAGAAAATACATTGACAAGAAAAAAAAAAAAAAGTGGTACTGGTTCATTTGAAGACATCAGATGAAGATATATGTACTTTCACTCTCTCAAATTATATCTTAGAACGTTTTCCTAAATATGAGCAACGAAATCTAAAAATAGTAAAAACTGAAATTACTTTAATCTTGTTCTTCTTGAATTATTGAAGACTAAGTTTTAGCAATATTCTTACTTAATTTTTGGTTTTGTCCTTTTTACAATACCACTTCTTAAAATTCTATTTTGTAATAAACACCGTAAAGATCGATGGAAGTGAAAGTTACTTTGTAAGTCAATATTAGTAAAAATAAGCTTTTGATAGAAAATAGCACTTTTCTTTAATTATATAAAGAAAAATTAGGTTTTTCATTCTACAATGGAGCAATTATTTGAAGTAAAAAAAAAATATAATATCACAGTGATAAAATTTGAAATGGTAATAAATTTGGTGTTTAAATACTCTATATATGCTTCTGTAAAATATCTTAATTGATAAGTGGTTTGACTACAATTATTTGATCCACAATTCATAAACAAATTTGTGTGTGTTCATATATCATGTGTAAAAGCATGGTAATTCAAAATCATATTCAATACTCCTTTTCTCAACATCTTAATTGAAGACTGGTAAAGAATCAAAATCAATTAAATTTAAAATGTGGATATACAATTAAATATTGAAGTTGTAAATAACATGGCAAATTTCCCAAATTAGTGTAATTTTTTTTTAAAATTCCCAAAATGGTGTATTTTTTATTTTATTTCCGGATATGGGTAAATTGTGCAGAGATTGTACGATATCATTGTGAATAAATCGTTCTATTATTGCACGATTTAATTTAAGATATATGAAATCGTGAGAAGATAATACAATTTAGTTAAAGGAATGAAATTGTGGAATAAATATACGATTTTAATTAAGTAATTAATTGATTAATTGAAATCATTAGGCTACTGAAGAGTTTAGGGTAATTAATTCTTCCACCTTTCCTCTCCTATTTTTCGTTATTGTATTGGGTTATGCATATAAAATTAGATTATAATTAATGCATATTGATAAAACCCTTTTGGAAATTTTGATGAAAATGAAAATGTAGTCATTGAAATTAATTAATTGTCATTTAAGTAATTAAAATAAATGTGAAATTAATTTGAATGGAAGAATATGAATAAAAGTTACTTGTTTTAATTTGAATAGTTTATATATATAGAAAAAATTTAAATTATTTGAATTGATTAGTTTTTAAAATTTATTTACATTTTTTTCCTTCTTAAAAGTACTAACTTGAACTCTTTTTTTTCTTTTATAAAAATTCTGAAACTTATTTATATTTTTATAAAAAATTGCAGCAATGGTTATTTTTATAAAAGAAAAAAAATCAGACTGGAAGTAGTTTTAAGAAGAAAAAAAATTTAAATAAGTTTAGGAATGTTTATAAAAGAAAAGAAAAAAGCAGAAGTAGTTTGAGAATTTTTATAAAATTACAACAATGATTATTTTTATAAAAGAAAAAAAAGAGCATAAGTAGTTTTAAAAAAGTAAAAAATATAAATAAGTTTTAGAATTTTTATAAAAGAAAAAAGAGAGTCCAAGTAAGTACTTTTAAGAAAGAAAAAAAATATAAATAAATTTAAAAAACTAATCAATTTAAATAATTTAATTTTTCTCTATATATAAACCATTCAAATTAAAACCGGTAACTTTTCTTCAATGACTATATTTTCATTTTCATCAAAATTTCCAAAAGGGTTTTATCAATATGAATTAATTCTAATTTAATTTATATGCACAACCCAATACAACAACAAATAGGAGAGGAAAGGTGAGAGAATTAATTACCCTAAATTTTATATGTCTAAGGGTTTCAATTAATCAATTAATTACTTAATTAAAATCGTACATTTATTTCACAATTTCATTCCTTTAACTAAATTATGTTATTTCTCACCATTTCATATATCTTAAATTAAATGTGAAAATAATAGAACGATTTATTCACAATGATATAGTGGAATCTCTGCGCAATTTACCCATATCAGGAAATAAAATAAAAAATACACCATTTTAGGAATTTAAAAAAAAAATTATACTAGTTTGGGAAATTTGCCAAATAACACGTTATCAAGATTTATAAAAGAAGTTATCAAACACTTGTAACAAATACATCTAAATTACATCAAAGACTCCAACAAAACCTAACTTAACAACATTGCTACATAAAAAACACTACAACTTCATAACAAATAACAAAGTCTTTCATCGTTAGACATTCAATAAAAATACAAATTCAAAGACTTTGTTTACTTCTTAACTTCAATTATAAATCATGTGAAGATGTCATTAAGTCAAACTTAATGCTAGAGACAAATCAAATAAGTCAATTTTAAAAGACTTTTGTTATAAACCTTCTAATTTCCTACACCTTTTTATCTATCTATTCTTTTATAGCTTTTTTTTTTTTCATCTTTATCTTCATTTTCTTTAAATCTTAATTTTATACTTTATCTTTGTTCCTTAAATTCATTACGTGTATTTTCTTCTCTTTACTTATTTTATATATATATATATATATATATATATATATATATATATATATATTAAAATTTCATCACAATTTCATTCGTAATTACATAATATTTTTCAAAAATAAATTGATATTTATTGTGTCTTTTTTTAATTATTAATGTGATCTTATGCCTATTCCATCAATCATATAATAATGTGCATTAGAAGATATTATGTACTGTATTATAGTTAATATCTAACTTAATTACTTTATTCAAAAGACACATCATTATGTGTTTGTTTATTAAAAGGTATGGTCTTTAAAGTTTTTTTTTTTAAGTATATAAAGCTTACCTATTTAGTGCAACTTCACAAAGGTTTTATAGCTTAGATAAATAGATCTGGAAGGGTTTAAGGATCAAATCCAAAATATCACTAGGAAAATAGGTAGTGGGGGATTGTTATGATGTGTATCCAAAAAATAAAAGAAAACAATAAAGATGTAAGAGTAGATCTAATAGTTACTAACAAAATAACTCAGGTATCGAAAAAACAAATGAGTAATATGAATTATTATTGAGTTAAATAATCACTTTTTGTAAGGTTATGCAGGTATATTTTTTTCTGTTTAATTCACAGTATGATACATATGTGTTTATATTGTCGGTCAAATCTATTTTATAATGGAGGAATATTGTCTTACATGTTTGTTTTTATAGTTACAAGTATATTTCATTTTTTATGTCATATGGGCTGGTCCAAGGTATACACCAAGTGCACATGCTCAATTTATCAGAAAAGCCACAACATAGGAATGAAGATGCATTTAAGCTTCTTAGCATGCATAATCATACTAGATAATGCATAATCGTTCTAGATAAGAAAAAATAAAGATGTATAGCTTGTCATTTAACTTTTTGTATTTAACCTTTTGTGTGTATAGAAAGAATTTGAAGAATACATATTAAATAAGCTATTGTTGGAGAAGTTAATAGAAAAGTACCTTTAATTAAGATTTATTTATTTTGAACAGATAAAAGATAGAATTAATGAGAGTATTTAAAAAATGTTCCAATCCTATTACAATAACAAAATAACAAAAGAAAGAAGACTAAACATACTAATTTACAATAAATTCAAATTGTGAGTTAAATAAGAGTGAGATATTTCTTGATTAAAAAACTCTATTAAATAAGTTAAAATATTACTATTAGGATAGACAATATTAGCAAGAGGAATAAGAAAAGAAATGTATTATTATTAATCCTTCTCTCCCTTATTTTTTTCTTTTTTACATATATCTTTTATTGTATACAAATTGGAACACTCAAGTATATATATATATATATATATATATATATATATATATATATATATATATATATATATATTAGTAATAAAAATTATGTTTGTTTATGAGTGATATGTGTGACTTCTTTTAATGCTATCAAAAATTACTTTTCAAAGATAGTATATATATTTTTAGAAATAGTTTCCGATATTTTCAATATTTTATTTTTTATTTTTTTATATGGGACTTTTTTTTTTAATATTATCAAAAGTTACTTTTAAAAATAGGTATATTTAAAAAAAAATAAGTTTGATATTTTCAAAATTTGTACTTGTAATTTTTTTTTATTTGTTGATTATAAGTTTATTTTTCTTCCTTTCCTTTATAAGAAAAATTCTAATCTTATGTACATTACTCACAATGTTAAAAGAAAGGCTTATAAATTATTATTATTATTATTATTATTATTATTATTATTATTATTATTATTATTCATCAACAATATTGTTCATTTTAGAATATAATAATATCCTATAAAAGTCAAGAAAAGACCAAAAGGTTCATTTATTAATTACAATCCATATTTTTGAAAAATTTTTATTAACAAAGATTTGACAAAATGTAAATACATAAAAACAAAGAAGCCTCCTTATAAATTGAGAAGTGTAAATAGAAAAGGTCCAATTTTTATTTTTATTTTTAAATTAATACCTTCTCTTAAAAAAAAAAAAATCTAAAATGGATCACCCCTATTTAGCATCATTTAATGTAGAAGGTGGGAATTGGGTCCTCAGGAAGCCGAATCCCTACCTGTATTTTTTTTAAGAAGGGGGGAAAAGGGGAACTAGAAAAAAAAAAAAAAGGGAAAAGGAAATGAAAGAAAATTGACCTTTAGTAAAAAAAGTGTATTAATTGAAATATTGAATTAAAGTTGAGGAGAATTTTTTTAATTATTATGTGAGAGGGAAGAAAATAAAACATTATATAATGGAAAATATAATTGATTTCGTCATACTGTTTGAAATTAAATTTATGATTATTAGTTGGTAGAAAATCAAAATGAATTAAAAATAAATTAAAAATAATGATAATTTTGGATTTTGCATTAAAAATTAAATATAATAATTTAAAAAAGTAAAAAATAAAATATTTTTTGTGGTGTAAAATATTAGAAATAAAATTTAATTAATTTAATAATCTTTTGTTATGTGTATTGTGATAAATAATGTTGTAGATGTTAACAAAAATGGAAATGAATTTTTTAAGATGTTTAATAATACATTGGAGGTGTAAGAATGTTTGAAATGATTATTAAAAAAATTATTGACGTTATAAATTTGGAAATAAAAATTGAAAATAATTAATAATTATTGTACTGTTAAAATTATAATTATAAGAGGTGGATCGAAGAAAAAGATGGTAACCGGAATGAGAATATGTTTAATATATATATATATATATATATATATATATATATATATATATATATATATATATATATATATTTAAAACATTAGTGTAATAATATTTGTCGAAAATGTTATACGTAGAAAATATAACAAAAAAATTGAATATGTATTGAGGACTAATTCAAATATGATTTATTTAATAATTAAAGGTGGGTAAGAGAAAATACTTAAAATTTATAAAATATAATTTCAGTAAAACGATATAATTCAATCAAGTGTGGATCATTTTCTGTTGCGTCAATACAGGTATTCTCTTATTAGTCTTGAACTAGTTTATCCGGATTATTATGTGTGAACCTTTGGTTTAAACAAAGAGTTTAATGGTGACGATTATTTCTTCACGTTATAAACACGGGTTAAGAAATTGAGTTCTATTCTAACGGTTGATCATTTATGTGATATTAGCATCTTTTTGTATTTATATCAAATGTTGAGAGTTCATTTTCATAATTTGTTTCCTGTCTCCATGTTGTAGTATTTTAAATGTGTTGTCGCATAATTGATTGAAAGAGTAGTAGGGTTGATATTTTTTTAGGTTTGCAACATTTATAGGTTACCATTTGGACTTTTTATTATAGTGGTCTGAGATAAGTTTTCTTAGTAGATTATAGTTTGTGTGAAACTTATTGGTTCTTCATTTGTGGAGGAGCTTGATATAATGGGTGAGTTTAGTAGTTATAAAATTTTTTCTATAGATCTTGTTAATTTGTAAGTCTATCATTATTGCAAATGAAAATTATTGCAAATGAAAATTGAGACTTTCATGTTAACAATTGAGAAACATTCTCATCATTACAACACCACAAAAAATTATGTATGGATGACAATTATTTTTGTATACAATGTCGTTTGTAAGAGTCACTATATACGTATATGAAGGTTTCGCATATCATCATAGATGTGGGTGCCACAACATATAATATGACGTTCTTGAGCTAACCGCTATAATATCCCTTAGTTAACAACTTGTATAAAGTTACATTTGTTAATATGTGTTCTAGCAGTTTTTGATCGCTCTTAACTAGTCCAAATAAAAGTTGTCTCATTTACTAAGAACCATCTTGTGTTATAAAATTATTATTTTTCTAAACAATTATATTCAAGTACTAAATATTAACTAATTGATGAGTAACCCAACTTAATATTTCAATGTTAGTTATTTAACTTGACCTCAAAGTTGTTGTTTATAATACTTGATAAATATAAAGTTGGTTTTAATAATCTTAACAAATTATTATTATTATTATTGTTCTACCGGTAAAGTTATTGAATCCACATTTCTTGTGAAATAGAATTAACCTTTAAATAAAAGGTTAATAGGTCCATATTCTAATTCAACTATTAAACAAATAGAATATATCTACTCATTTATAATCTCATAATGTAATTAAAGCTAAATAATTAAACAGTAATAGTCAAATGTATAATAATAAAAAAATTATAATTGCATTTCAATATTAAGATTCACATTGTTCAAAACCATACTAAATTATATATACTAACTTAAAATTTAAAGATATTAGTATAAGAGAGCTATTAAAAACTGTTTAGACATTATTATAAAAGAGCTACTATAACTATATAAAAAAAAAACTACGTAGCTTGCTTTGCTTGATTCTATATAATTTAATTTGGTGATAGAATAAAATAAACAAAAAATTATAAGTTATTCATTTCAATATTTATAAAATATATGAAGAAAACAATATTATAATAAAAGTTGAAATATACTAAGAGTGAACTAAGAGTAACTTCAGCAAGGTTGTTTATATGTAATCTTAAGAAACTTGAAAATATCATTGGAATAGACGAATTCTTACAAAAGTTTCTTATAACTGATAAAAGAGTAGAAGTTTTTTATATACGCAACTACAAACAAAAATTCTAGTGTGAGGAGAGAGATAAGAAGACATCCATTAATACTTTGTTAAGAATTCAAGTTGGGTTCTTTCATTGAAGTGAAAATTCATAAGTATTCTTTAATCATATGTGCCGACAAAGAAGTCACTAAAGGAAAATTAATAATTCAAATTGAGTTTCTGCCTTGAAGAATTCTAAGATGTAATAGTGAACTTGACACATCTTTTACCAAAGCCATGTATTTGATCCATGCATATTCTCAATTACACGGTCCATCTCTTAGTACATTCATTATCAATGCATGATTTCTCTACTCACTTGAATTTCCTAGTTACAACCAGTAAATAAAATTCACAATTATACAAGCCATGTGTCGGTCATTAGTTAGCAACCATGTCCTCGCCCCCATTTATCATTTTTCTAAAGTGTAATTATTCAACATTCCTTACATAAGGAATGAAGAGTCACTGAAAAAGAAACAAGAAAGTTTGAAGGCAAGTTGGAAGAAACAGGACTGATAAGCAGGATGAATTCCACTATTTTGCTTCAAGATACAACCATCCGTTTAGAATGTATATAAGGAAGGAAGTACCTTGGGTGAAGAAGTTATCTTTGCAAGAAGTTCCTCCAAGGAAGTCAGCGATGCATTGTCTCTACATCCACTATTTAACAATATGATAGATCACGATTCTTGGCCATGATTCAGAGGAGTTCAACAATCTACAATGAATCACAGAAAATTAATTTTGCACCTTCTAGAACTTATTTGCCAATTTAATCAACAACACATAATAATGTTAAGAGGCTACAACAACGGTCAACATATTTAAATCACTTTTTATACATATGTAACGTGGTGATTGGAAACGTTCTTCTTCTAATTATCATTTTTTTGATTTTTTGTTTTGTTAGATAAAGGAGTTTTGATTTTTTGTTTTGTTAGATAAAAGAGTTTTGATGAGAGAAAGTATTTTTAGAACTTAGAGAAGTTCAATAGATTGACGAAATTAAGAGTTTGTGAAAGTGAGATGTTAGGTTAACTCACTAGGAAACAGTCTAGGCTAAGTCTAGAAGGAGACTAATTTAGGCAGAACTCGAGAATAAGTAGAATGATAAAAAATGGGCAACATTTCATTACTAATTTCAAGTAGATTTTTACATGTAGTGAGCACTTCTATTTATAGGCCAAAGCTTCTCCAAAACTCTCAAATGAAAGCATGACAAGTGACAAGTTATGAATGGAAGAGGATCCTCTCTATTGGGAGAGTGCCATGTGACAAGGAAGCATGGAAGGCATGTAGCCCTAGCTTGCATGGCAAGCTAGGGTTTTAGACCTAGGTGCAAGCTTCCCTCTCCTAGTGTTAGGGTTTTGTCTTCTACAATCCTTGGCCCAAAATTTAGAAGCCCTATACTACCTTGACTCAAAATACAAGGTCCGAAGTTAAAACCTTACACTACCTTGGCCCAAAATACAAGACCCAAATTATTCTAAACTATTCTAAACAATTTATACAATTTAGAGGACTTTTCCTTGATGCACCATGTTCTCCAAAGAAATCTCTTTAGGATTGGATTCGGGCTTGGACAGATGGGTGGAGGCCTAAAGAGGCTCAGATGCACCCAATCTTTTAGAAAGCTCTTGATTTACCTTCTAACTTTTTGTCCTCTTTATTCTTTGACTAAGATGGCTGAGACATATTCCATCATATGAGGCAGTAAATATTATATATATTATTTTGTATGTGCAAACAAGAATCAAACACACATGAATTAATTAAAAGTGGTAGTATTGACCTCAACATAAAGATATTCATAATTAGATACACTTTATGGTAACACAGTAGATAGAAAAGGTAGCAATCATATTTAAACTTATACATATACATTACCTACTAGTGAGGATTATGGGAAGGAGAATGATAATCCATATCCATATCCATTGGTCAAGGAATAAAAAAATACAAAGGTTTTGTTAGCAATTTAATGTTGGATTCTACAAAACGCACCCTCATTCAAGACACACATTAGCATGATCCTCAATTTCTAGTAAATGCACGGTAAGCTTTTACGAAATTAGATTGGCAATGATCCTACCAATAAAATGTATAATCACAAACTATAAGAGTGTAAAAAGAAAGTACAATAAGAATAACATTTAATAGTACTATTTTTTGTATCAAATTTTAGTAAAAATTTGAAAGTTGCTTGTAATCACATTCCATCACACACTAAAACTTTTTTTCTTAAATTGGAATGCTTAAAAAATTGAAATTCACGTACTTTGATTTATTATCAATACTCAACTACTGTTAAGTTTGAAAATCAAAGTTAACATGTATTATATGTTTATCATAACTTACAATTATACATAAGAAAACATTTCACATGATAAGTACATGAAGGTTTGACACTAGACCTCCAAATAAATTGTCTTCCATTGAGAGGGTTATATTATGAGTTTTCTTGAAAGCATCAGTGGACTACTCTATACCTCTCAGTATCACTATCTAAAGATTGATAAAATAATTAGTCAAATAGAACTGTGCACTTGGGTGAAATTAGCACGAGAGATTCATAATGACTCAAGTGTATGGAAGTCCACTAGCCACCATCAGTGCTTCTTTTGCCTTCCTTTTCCAAACAAGCGTTGAAAACTATGATGACCAAAGCTCAAGAGAGGAGGGGTGGGTGAATTGAACTATTAACTCTTTTTGAAAATCTAGAAAGTGTGAATGAGTATTTTTATGAAACTTTGATTACAATGTAATAGATGCTCAAAACAATCAGTTAAATTGCAAAATAGCAAGTTAAAATACTACTAGTATATGTAACCAGTCAAAAACAACTTGTTAATTTTTTTTGGTAGAGTTGAAACAACAAAATAACATATTGAATAATGAAATAGTAGGTTAAAATGAAGAACCCTACTGCAGTGTTTTATGTAAACTATACAACAAAAATAAAATCACACAAGATTTCAAAACAAACAATGCTCAAATACCCTATTTAAGCACAAAACAAGCAAGAAATGAATTATTAACGTAATACAACTTCATGACAACAAAACAACTAAAAAGCAGTCTATATGCAGAAAGAATCACTTATCTTTGTAAAGAACAATTGCTTAATGTCTTACAAAACAATATGCTTGCAAAGCTTCCTTCAAGAATGAGAAACCATGGTGATCTTTTGTAAATCTTCATCAATCTCTCTCACTTTGAAGGCATTTTCTCCAAGAAGCTCTCAAGTGATTCTTTAGAAAGTATTTCAAAACTTGTCAAATGAATTTCTATTTTAAAATCACGTTGCACACATACCTTTATAGTGACAACCAACACTATTATTGTCCTCTGTCAAGTTACTCTTCTACATCCTCCTTCAAGGGTTTCCATCCTATTTTTCTGAATCCAATGATTTATGTTTAACTTTTTAGACAAGATAAGATAAATTAGTGTAACTTGTCATTCTCATACTCCAATAATCAATTCTTACAAAAACCTAGTAAAATAAAGAAATAAGCAGATTCCAAACATAAGAAAAACTGATTTCATTATAAAAATTAATTTAAAAATATTTTTATTAGCAAAAAAAATTAATTAAATAGATAAAGTTGAGCTCAAAGGAGAATTCCAACCCTTACACCACAAATGTCCTCAAAGGAATAATACATAATACATGTCCAACCAACCTCCCTTTAGCATATCTAATGACACTTAACCTAAGTATAACACTAAAACACTCAATCATACCACATCTATAGGTTATACACTAGGACACAATAGGTTACAATTTTCCCTTGATCCATTAGTCAATATTTGGCATGCCCTGTTAATACACCAAGTAAAGTTTATTGTTGCTACAGTTTGAGCACCAACCTTGCAAACTAAGCATCAGTTTGGGTTACATCACAATTGTCCCCTTTAGGTATGAGAGTAATATCACCCTTAACAATGTTGGCACCTTACTTTATCCCTCACTTATCCAAGTGAAACAAATACAATACTTTCTCCACTAAAGTCAAAATTCTCCCACTAGCTCTTGTGCAAAATGTTTTTGATCAAGTCATAGATTGACAGGTAATTGACCAATTTGTTTCTCAGTGTATACATCACCAAAATTTCCTTGCAGATCAGTTATTCTAATTCACCTCCTATTGCCAAATAACCCTTACAAATCAGGTCATGCTCCACTAATACATATTTTAGTGCCACAGGCTTCAAGAAACTGCTTGTTGCTATCACCAAATTGGTTGTGGATGTTCTGCTACCACCTTTGACATTGTAGATATATTGTTTGTTGTGCCCCTTACCTGGTCATTGGTTCTGCAATAAATGACAACAACATGCACCCCAATAGTAACAATACCAAATATACATATATTTGAAGATTTTATTTGTGGGTGCATTGTATGTCAACAAATATACTAAAGGTCACTTACTTTTCATTTCCCATTCCCCTAGGCCCTTTATTACACTTTTATCCTTTCTCCCACAACCTGAATTTACATCATTTTAAGGCATTAGATTGGGCATAAATTCTAATCAGAATATGTACATAACCCCAAGATTTTTGTATTTCAACCATACCCACCCTTTTAGTTGTACTATAGATATGATTTCTTCCTCACCTACCTTCATTTGCCTAAAAATGACTTTATTCCCGTGGTTCCATATTTCCCACACCACTGCTACCCAAACTTCCTTCCAAATCTTATTCTGCTTGAAATTTAATCCCTATAAACTAAATTGTAAGAAGTGGTTTCAAATGCTATTGTGCCTTACTAAACTAACACCCACCCATCTATCACATTTTCCCAAACAGTTTGTGTTACCCTACAGGTTAAAAACAAATGATTTGTTGTCTTTAGATGTTTCAGACATAGTAGGCATAAGTTACCACTTAAGGTTATTCCTCTTTTCTCTAAATTTTCCATAGTTGGGATTCTATCCATTAATGTTTTAAAACAGAAATGTAGGGCATCTGATGATACTTTTAGACTCCATAATTTTTTGAACACTTCACTTCCTTGTACATGGGTAACAATTTGTATAGCTTTATATGCAGTTTTAACTAAGTAGTTTCCATTTGCCTCATCATTCCATACCCATAGATCCCTCATATTTTTCCTACAACTTATATCTCCTATTTGTTGCATTAGTTGTTGTTCTAGCTTTTCTTCCCAGACCAGTCTTGTTCTCCTCCAACTTATATTCTATTTCCAAGTATCGTGATTCCATCCTCCTTAATCCTGAATTGTGCTTTCTCTACAGTTGGAGATTTAGAATAATCTCTGAAACTCATCTTTCAAAGTATAGTCTGCTACCTACTCTCAAACCAGTTTAGTAGTTTCTATTTCCTCATAGGCTTATTGAAGGTGCCTCCACCACCAAGATTGGTACTTACCATGTTTTACAACACTAAGATCTCTCCAAGATTCATATTTTGAATTTATTAGCTCTAGCCAAAGTCCATTCGTTTTTGTGCTTAATTTCCATTTTCACTTGACTAATAATGCACTGTTAAAGTGTTGTATCTCTTAAATTCCTAACCGCCCAACTCTTTGGGTTTACACACATTAGTCTCTTTAACCCAAGATATTTTCCTCCCTTCCTAATCCCACCCTAATGATAAAAATAAATGTTATATACATTATTTAAGCTAAAACAAGTGCATGGAGTTGCACAAAACGAACTTGTTATCCCTCTGTTCATTTTCAAAAGATTGATTAAGTCTAACCATCACTATAACGTGATATTGACATAAATCAAACATAATAATGAACATATATCTTCTCCACAGATACATCACCGTGTTATGATTGTTCTAGTTAATATGTTATCAAAAATTACTTTCGTGAATAAGTATATATTTCTAAACATAATTTTTAGCATTTTGATAGCAACTTTCAAACATAACTCCTATTGAAGTTTTTTTTTTTTTTATTCTTTACACTGAAAAATTAGCTTTCAAAACCCTACGATTGTGGCTTCATTTGTGGGACATATATAACTATATATTGTACAACTAAATAAATTAAAGTAGATCTGGCATTGATTCTGATAAAGGAGAGGAACAACAATCCGTCGTCGTCATCATAACAACAATAATTCAAACGGAAAAGAACTCCATGAAACACGCACGGCCGAGAAGGTGACAACACCAAAGCTTAAGAACTAAATATCGTGATGATTACGACGGTTATTCATGGAAACCAATCACACTAAATGACACATTTGTATAAACGAAGAAACACAAACCCTAAGGGGTCAGGTTCACGTGATTAGCACATGTTAAACCATTGGGGTGATGCTCCATTTGTAGGTACGAAAAGGACGTTCAGAAGCAATCTTCAAATGGCAGTGTCCAATGTGACACACTGAAGCGATGTAAAGTTGTTGAAACCACGTGAACATCTTCTCCCTGGTATGATTTTAACAAGTACTCACTCACACAGGTCCACGTGAACATTGAAGAGTTAATTTGGGTGCGTATTAGGTTAAAGGTTCATTTGATTGGTTAAGTTGTGAGAAACTGGTGGTAACAGTGGAGAAAATAGAAATGAATGATGTTCTTGTTATTAGGGTCCTCTCGTGGCGATGTTGTTGTCCAATATGAACAGGTAATGGCCAAGGTTGTCGTGGCAAAAAGCAACAGGAATTCATTGCATTACGCATCATGAGCAGCAGCATTCCTTGAATTGGCACGTCGAAAAGTATGATATGAAATGCACTTGTGCATGATCCATCAGGAAACAGTTTTTTCGGAATTATTAAGAAGGGATGAATCTTTTGAAGACAATGCCAGAAATGGTATGGGTGCTTGCATGCCCTAACTGTCGTAAGAACCTCCAAAGTATTTAAACATCACTGAAAAAATGCAAGCCACGCGTCACCCTTCATGGAAAACTAATGTTATATTCATTTGTTTTTTTTTTGTATTTAAAAAAATCATTTTTATGTTATTTTAGTTATTTTAGTGTACACATATACTTATTCTATTTTATTTCAGTGTCCATTTTTTTACTATAACAATAAATAAAAAAATATTATTTTAATAATTATTAAAATAAAAAATGTTATTAAGTTATAAAAAATATTTATAAAAGGTGATTTCATTTTTTTTATTTTATTGTAGGTAATTTTTTATATTATGTTTTTTTTTATTGTAGATTAGTTATTTGAATTTGAAAGAATAGTTACCTAAAGAATAAAATAGTTAAAATTTATGTAAATAAAAAGAGGGATAAAAATAGAGAATATCTTTATTAATGTTATAGATTATTATTATTATTATTATTATTATTATTATTATTATTATTATTATTATTATTCATAATTTTATTTACATTCTTTACTCATTCACATGTTTTAAGATTATAATACATTACAAATAATCTATTATTTATTATATAATTATCATTATCAGTTTATGAAATGCCTCTTTCTTACTAATAAAATCTAAAAGTAATGTAAATTTTATTTTATTAAAAACATGAAATAATGACGGTTTGTTTTAAAATTAAAGCAGATGTGAGAATCATTTACGTAGATGGAGGTAAGTATAATGCATTTTAAGACATTTATAAGTAATTATTAGAAAATTTTTATTAACTTAGTTGAAAGCATGAAATCATACACAATTTTAATAATTTTTAAATTATTTTTAAACAATTAATGTATAAAGAAATAATAATAATTTTACATTTTAATCAAGGTCTTCATATCTTCGTAGGAGAGAGGGAAAGATAATTCGTATCATGGACTAAAATAAATAAAAGCATTATGATAAAAAAAATAATGCAACAAACTATATAAAAGGACAAATAATTTCAAAAAAAAAAATTATATTTAAAAAGTGAAGAAGTAGTGTAGATTAGATATCAAAGTTTGTCATTTCAAGATTGTCTTTTAGTGCCTGATAACCTTCTATTAAAAGGACAATATTATCCAATTGTGGCAAGTGTATTAAGTTCATTTAATTTTCTATACAGAATAATTTAAAATTTAATTATGTTATACATTTACAATAGTTCACTCAAACTGAGCAATCAAACTGCACTCTTTTTCTTCAAATATTTTTATATTCTCTAATCAACAGTTAAATTAATCACTAATTACTTTTAATTGTTCATCTATGTTATATCTACAATACTATTTCCCTTTACGTGGAAGGATTTTAGCTATATACTAATTTACATCAAAACTATTTTACATACATTAAATATCCGATTTAGCCACTTAACTATCAACTGATTGAAGTGATTTTCTTAATATAGTTTTTAATCTAAAGTGACATTTTTCAAGATCCACACAATTAAGATAAACAAATTCATTTAGGGAGCCTTTGGTAAACAAAACACTTTTAGTTTCCGGGAATATGAGATCTGTAAACTATGTTTTCCATGTTAGGTTGATATTTTTAAAAAATATAGCATTTCCAAGATTAATGTTTTCTGATGACATTAAGCCAAGTTTCCAACTAAAACATTCCTATGGGAGAGGTGAGAATATAACTTCTTGAGTTGAGATAAATAAATTTAATGGAAAAAAAAAATACAGTGTTACTCCTGTTAAAGCAGTCACATTGCTCTTGTCTTTACTTTTCTTTTCTGAAAACTCATAAATATTTGAGTCAACAATAAGAATCATAATTTCTATAAATTATAATTTTAAATATAAAAAATATTTAACTAAATACATGTTTTCAACTTAATCGATACAAACTTTAATAAATATTAAAAAATATATTAGTACGAGCTAAATTAACATTAAAATAAATATAATATCAAAATTAAATAAAATTAAAATTAGTTAAACCGACAATAATTATAATTTATTTAATTTTACTGATATTTTTATTTCAGTTTAAATTTAGAGTCAACTAAGCCAGTTTTATTATGTTTTGATTATTTTTTAAAAATAGCATCCATTAAACTGATACAAAACCTTCACGTAATAAAAATATTTATAATAATTTTATGTTTTTAACTCAGTAAAAATAAATTTAAATTATTTTTGTCTTCTATTAACAATCTAATTATATGGTAACGCTTTGTTTAAAACCTAATTTATTGTTTTCTTGTAATGTGTATGCCGAATAGTGTAAAATTATTATGTTTCAATAAAATTTGAGTTATCACTCATGTATAGTTTATTTTTAAAACAAAAAATCAAATTCAAAAGATAAACATAGTAGATACCTTCCCTCTTTACCTTTGTTTTCCGAGCTTCGTATGCTATTGCTATTTTTAGAGGACAAAGGGATGAATGAAGATGACTAGAACAAAAATGATAATTGAGGTTTTGACATTATAAAAAAATAAGGAAAATGAGTGAGATTGAAAAAAAAAATAAAAAAAAATAGAAGGTTGAAGTTTTGGAGAGAGTGAGGCTAAGGATTTGAAATAAAATGAGAAATTAAGGTTTTGAAATATGAGAGTGGGATAGAGGTTTGTGATTCGATAAAGTTTGAGAGAGTAGTGAGATATGAGAAGACTAAGGTTTCGAGATATATGAGTGCGTCTAAAAAATGGAGTATTGATTTTTTTTTTTAGTTTTGAATTTAAAATAAATGTTTGATGAAAAGGGTATAAATTCAATGATTGAATGAGATCGAGTTTGAACAGAAAAAATTATTTGATTCAATCATTATTTTTATTTCTTTTAATTTATCATCCAATCGACATGATTCAAAATTTCAATCCAGTTTTTTGAATGTAATTTAAAGCGGATAATTTTTGGCTTTGATCGTACATTTAAAAAAATACTAAATATAAAAATTTCAAATTTCAAATATTTTTATCTATACGTAATGTAGATAATATGATTATATATCTTTTAAATATATACTATACAAAAAATAAATTTACTCAGCTTAACAATACCCATGCGTTTTAACTCAAACACTTAATAAAAATATCTTTAATTAAACATATTTTCATACATAGATATAAGTTATATGATGTATAACTTTACAAATATATAAGAAATAAAAATATAAATACGAGTGATCTTATAAAGTTATGAATAAAATATATATACATGTGGACTAACTTGATTTGGATTGGATAGATTTACAAAATCAAATTCGAAATCTAATCCAATAAAAAAAAAGAAATCATTTTTAGAAGGATTGAGTGTTTTTTGTACGGAGGCCTGTAAACTTTTTAAATTATTTTAACGAGCTCTTATGAAATTAAGATCATATAAATTTATATTTTTTTAATTAAAGTCTTAGTTAATAGGAGCCTTTGAATAATTATTTAACAGAAATATTTATTCATAAACACTAAATATATATTTCTTATTAATTAGTTTTTTCAGTCCTAATGTCGTTGGATCATCATTGAAACAAATTAGTTTCTGCTTTATATGTAAACGAATATTTTCAGAGTGACTATATATATATAGGATTATTTTTATATAGGAAAGAAAAGAATATATATTAATCATGTAATTAGAGACAAATTATTAAAAATAAATTTTATTATAGTTAGTAAAATATGTAATACGTTCTATTTCATATTTTGAAATTAATCTAAGTTTAAAAATTATTACATTCTTACTTATTTTAAATTTATATTTACATATTTATAGTGTTAGAATATTATTATTATGAAAACAAATCAAATCAGTAGAATATAAGAGATAATCAAGAAAATATCGATAAGAATAAGAATATCAGAGAGATAATCGATAATCAAGGGAGTATAAAAGAGACAAATTAGTAGAATATCAAAGATAATCAAGGGAGTATCAAAGAATATCAGTAGAATATCAGTAGAATATCAGAGAATATCAAATATATTTATTTAGAATAATTTCCATATTTAGTTTTCTAGAATTTTATATTAAGTGAGCTATTGTAAACAAAGAGATCACATTCAATAAAAAAAATCTTCTTCCATGTTCTCACATTCTTTGTTCTTTTTTGTTCATAGTTATCATATCCTTGTCTAACCTTTCTTAACCCTCGATACCATCGCAAGATGGTATCAGAGCGGTGTTAGATCCTAGAAACTTAAAAACCAACATCATTGTTCCATTATCCCCTTACAGCCAAAAAACACCAAAAAACCATAAATGTCATTTTCAGATGATGAAATTGGCAACAACATGAATCAAAACCAGAATAACTCCTCAACCATTACTGATGAGCTAACTTTTCAAATTGCAAATATGCTTCGTAATGGCCTAGGGATTCAGCAAACACAATCCAATCTTGACAATTTGTCAATTGGTTTCAAATTAAATGCAGACAATTATCCATTGTGGGCAACACTCATGAAGAAAGTTGTTGGTGACAGAGGAAAGAAGAGTCATCTGATAGTTATACCTTCGACACCAAAAGAGATAGAACCAACATATGAAAAATGGGAACAGGCAGACCAAACTGTCTTCACTTGGATAATTCAGAATATTGAGATTAGTTTGATAAATAATGTTTCCCAGTTCCCAACCGCCAAGGCTTGATGGGAGGGATTGACTACTACCTATGGAAGCGGCACAAAACCGATGCAAATCTATGATTTATACCGAAAAGCAAACACACAGAAACAGGGAAAGGATACCTTAGAGGATTTTTGGAACAAATTACAAGCTATATGGATGGCGATTGACAGAAAGCAACCGAACCTTATGAAATGCTCAGGTGATATTGCAACCTTCAACAAAATTAATCAAGAACAGAGACTATATCAGTTCCTAACAGGGATAGATGAAAAATTTGAAGTCATCAGAAGAGATCTTTTGATGCAAGAGAAGACCCCTTCAGTAGAGTCCGCCTATGCTACTGTCCCAAGGGAGGCGGCCCGACTCCAAATTCTAAAGCTTACCACCAATAGCGAAGAAAACACATCATTAGGGGAGGTCGGAATTGGCTTAACCGTAAGAAATAGACCACTAGAACAGGGACAGGGATGGAGTCCATCACAACGAGACAAGAAAGACAAAAGCCACCTCCACTGTACTCATTGCGGAATGAAGAAAAACACCAAGGAGACTTGCTTCAAAATCGTGGGTTATCCCGAATGGTGAGAAGATTTTAAACAAAAGAATCGCAAGGCTGCCACCCTCGTGGGCATCCCACAAACCACTAGTAACTGTAATGGTGACACCAGAAGAGAGGAAGAACCGAAACCGCAAGTCGTTCATGGAAGAGCCGCAGTCACTCATGGAGGTAAAAGAAGAGAGGAGGATACCAGCCCAGGAAAATCTGATCAGTGGATTTTCGATTGTGGGGCAACTGACACCATGACCCATGATCCTCATGATTTAAACAATCTCTCCACACATGTTAAAACTCATATTGAGACAGCCAGTGGAGAATTAGTTGCAGTCCAAGGAGAGGGCTCAATTATTAAAAGAATTAAAATTAGAAAATTGTCTCTATGTTTCTGCACTATCATCAAAATTACTTTCTATAAGCCAAGTTACAAAGGAGTTGAATTGTGTGGTTCTCATGTTTCCTACTTTTTGCCTTTTACAGGACATTCTTACGAAGGAGATCATTGGACGTGATACTGAACGTGGAAGTCTTTACTACGTTGATGAGGTTGCTCACAAGGGACATGCCATGCTTGCTCACGGAACGATTACAAGACAACTCTAGTTATGGCATAGACAATTGGGTCATCCTTCATTTGGGTACCTTAAGATTTTATTTCCTAGTTTACTTACTAGTAATACTGAGCCCATCAAATGTGAAACTTGTATACGGGCAAATAATCATAGAGTTACTTTTCCTCCCAACAACAATAGAGTTAATTCTGCTTTTTCATTAGTACATTATGATGTGTGCGGTGCAGCTCCTAATTTCCATAATAATCAATTTCGGTATTTTTTGTTATTTGTGGATGATTTCTCTCGTATGACGTGGGTATATTTTCTTAAACACAAATCTGAGATACCCGATAAGTTCTATGCATTCTATCAAATGATTCACACTCAGTTTGGCAAGAAAATCCAAGTACTTAGATCAGATAATGGTAGAGAATTTGTTAACAAATCAATGCAAGAGTTTTTCAGAGAAAATGGTTCAATTCATCAAACTTCCTGTCCAAACACACCTCAACAGAATGGTGTAGCAAAACGGAAAAATCGTAAGCTACTAGAGATGACTCGGGCCATGATTTTTGATGCATAGGTTCCAACACGGTTTTGGCCTGAAGCTGTTGCTACCTCGACCTATCTTTTGAACAGGTTACCCTCCTAGACCCTTAACCACAGAACACCCCTACAGATCCTAGCTACTCAGACTAATATCCCTCTTGTCCAAATGTTACCACCACGAGTTTTTGGGTGTCCTATGTTCGTTCATATTTCCAAAACTAAAAGAACCAAATTTGATCCATGTGTTGAGAAATGTGTCTTTGTTGGATATGCTACACATCAAAAGGGGTATCGATGTTACAACCCAATCCTCACCGTGTATATGTGACTATGGATTGTGATTTTTTAGAATCAGAATATTTTTTTAGTAGCCAACTTGATGTTCAGGGGGAGAAAACTAGTGAACCACCAAGTTGGTTAAGTAACCTTAGTTTCCAAGAAACTGTTCCAAAAGAGCAAGTAGATGGAGCCAACGAGCATGTCTCTGTCAACGTAGGAGGGACCAGCACAACCAATGAGGATCCTTCTGAGAATGTCTAACAAGAGGTAAGTGATCTTCACTCTACTGAGTTGTCTCCTGTTATGAATGAAGTCACTAACAGTGACAGGTTAGCACCAGAACCAGAGCCTTTCACACTTCCGCCAAGAAGAAACAAAGGGGTACCACCTGATTGATATTTTCCAAAACATGTTTTTCGGAATTTCAGGTATCCTATGAAGATAACCAGAGAAGGAGGGACAGACATTGCAAGAGCTTTTCTTATTCTCAAAACAGTTCATGAAGCCAGTAAGAAGGGCGAATGACAAGAAGTTATAAAAACAAAGAATCTTGTACAACATGACAAAACCAAGCACCTTGAAGTGGACAGACACTCCATCAAGGAGAAGATTGAGGATAACAGTATTGAGCTTCCGTTTGTAAAGTCAGAAGACCAGTTGGCAGATATTTTCACCAAAGCTGTTATAGGAAAAACATTTACCCGTGTCCTCAACAAGCTAAGCATTGGTGATCCCACTGCTCACCTTGAGGGGGAGTGTTAAATTATTATTACTATTATGGAAACAAATCAAATCAGTAGAATAAGATAATATCGGTAAGAATATCAGAGAGATAATCAAGGGAGTATCAAAGAAACAAATCAGTAGAATATCAAAGATAATCAAGGGAGTATTAGAGAATATCAAATGTATTTATTTAGAATAATTTCCATATTTAGTTTCCTAGAATTTTATATTAAGTGAGCTATTATAAACAAAGAGATACACATTCAATAAAAAAACCTTCTTCCATGTTATCATTGTTGAACATTAGGCGGTCCAAAGTCCCTTTAGAGGATCAAATCATTTGATAAAGTTTTGATGATAACAAAACTCGAGTATATATTTATATTTGATGACTTGTATATATTACACAGTTAACATTATTATTATTATTATTATTATTATTATTATTATTATTATTATTATTATTATTATTATTATTATTATTAAAGCAGGAGACACATATGGTCTATAAAGAGATAAGTTTCTTACTATTTACTTTGATGTGTTATTGATTTGATTTAAATTGATTTTATATCATATTGTGCTCTAATGTTCAAATTTGTTCATAACGGAAAATATTCAAATTATTATGAAGCATTTAATTGTGATTAATTGATTTTATATCATAATGTGCATTAACGTTCAAATCTGTTCATAATAGAAATTATTCAAATTATTGATGAGTATCTCAGATATAATTTCTCTATGTTATAATAAATTATTTCCGATACAGACTTAATCAAGTTTAATGCAGTATGAAAATTAGAGAAGTATTTCCAGTTTGAGCTTCATACATCAGAAAGTCAAGATTGCTCT
>Ga0209700_102347_pt1 | contig 38524 bp, 16 predicted proteins | sample SiratroredBW_FD_187528 | JGI IMG/M metagenome (GOLD analysis project Ga0209700, IMG submission 187528) | Root nodule microbial communities of legume samples collected from California, USA - Siratro red BW (SPAdes) (version 2) | ecosystem: Host-associated > Plants > Roots > Nodule | place: USA...
TGTATGTTGTTCAAATATAACTTTTGTTTTTTAAGCAATAAATTGAATAAACGATTATTAGGAGAATTTTGTATGTTATCGCTGGAGAGTGTCTCCATATACCTAAAAGGTGGTTCCTCCTCCTCCTCCTACAAGTAGTAATGAATTGATAAATTTGTTATAGGTTAAATTCGTTTTTCTTTGAGAATTCAGGGTTGTTTACATGCACTTGAATTTTATTGGTGATTTTTAAATTAGTTTTGAACTTCTCTTATAATCTTGTTTGACCTTAAAAATATCATGTTAAAGAAAACTTTTCTGTTGAAGTTTATGATATTAAAACTTGGTTAGACTTTTAAATTTGGAGTTATATATGAATGAAGGTTAACATTTAGTTGTATGTTAAAAAACTGAAATTTAATTGAATTTTCTGACAAGAATATCAAATTTGACCGTTGTTGTTTTTATAATTAAATTAAAAAAAATTAATATAGACAGTTTATCACAATGTTAGACTCTTTATAAAAAATGATATTATATATAATGTCAGTTAATTCAAGATCTAAATTATCGAAAAAACAATATTATAGATAATGTCAGTTGATTTTATATTATCTCCTAATAAATCTAATTACGAATTTAGTCAAACAATATTCAAAACTTGTTAATAAATAATAAAAGTTAGCAATAAGAATAAAGTAAAAAGGGTTAAGACTTTTTAACCGAAAATATAATAGGGAATATAAAAAACAATAAGATAAAATGCTAATTTCCAAGTTCATTCATAACTAATTTTTCATTAGTTATTTTAAGATTATCATTCTTCACTTTTCATATAGAATTGAACTTAATTAAACAAGCTTTAATCAAATTCAGCATAATCTTAATAATAAAATACACATACTTTAAATAATATATTTTTAATAAATAAAATTTAAAAATAAAACATCTTAATTCATTGCATAAATAATGTCAATAATTTTTAATGTTGCTAAAAGATAATATTAAAAATATTAAATTAATGATAAAATAGTCTAAATAACAATAATATCATATGTAAAAGTAATAAATATTATTCACAACTATCACAATCTTTTAATATTGCTAAAAGAAATAATGAAGGCATTGGAATTGATCATAATAACAATAACAAGAATAATATGAATAACAGCTGTAATGTCTAGATAAAATAAATGAGTAATAACAACTAATATCTTTTACTGATTTAATTCTAAAGGATCAAAATCCTCCATACATTTAAAATGGTACTTCATGATGAAGTGACCTATCCACACAATAGAATCATAATAAAAATAAACATAATATAATCAATGTTAATATTCAATAACCCACAAACTGATTAGAATTTGATAATTGCAGAACTTATTTAAGACTAAATAGTAGTAGTAGAGTTCATAAACATTAGATATGTATAGGAGTCGCAGGAATTGAAGAGATTTTAGGAGAAGTAATCTTACCAAAATACAAAAATAACTAATATATATATATATATAATTTTCTTTATTTTAATTGTTTTCTTTTCTTATGTTTTTAATGACTTTTTTAATGTTTATCGTGTATTCAAAAAATTGCTATTTATAAAGGTTATTGTAATAATTATTTCTAATTCTGTTTGAAGTATTTTGTTATATTTAGTTCGATTCTAAAGTTGAGTTATATGTTGTTGATTTTTAGAAAAAGTTTTAAACTAGAACAAGTCTTCTAGTTGAGGGTTAAGGGAATGAGATTCTCACAGACAATGTCAATGTTCCAACTTTAAGTCCATTGAGATGACATTACTAGAATCAATCACTGCATATGAAGTATTGTTTGTTTTGGAATTCGGAGTTTTGTGATTTTGTCCTTAAAAGACATCTCGGTGTTAAGAGAGGAAAATATATATAAACTGATCTTGGTATTGACTCTTAAGCGATGTGAAACTATTAAGTGTACTGAAACAAAAGTCAAGAAACAAAAAATAAATTATACGGTCTTTATTAAACTGTTTATCAGTAGAAAAATGATGCAACCTAGACTCTCTAACTAACCTATGATATGTTCATTCAATTTCTAAATTAAATGAATGTAATTCACTTATATTTACTCTAATCATACACTAAATAAGAAATACCACACTATGTTTGTTTTAGAGACTTATGAAAAATAATGACTAAAGAATACTTAAGATTATGAATTCACAATATATTTTGATTTAAAGTTTTCTTTTTATAAAAAAGTATTAAAAGTTTATTAAGTAAACTCTTTGAAAAAGAAAGATTGGTCATACTTTTTAAGTGCAGCCAAAGTCTTTCCTATACAATTTTCACAAGTTTCCTTTATAGAAAAAAAATCTTAAAAAAGTTTTCCAAGATGTATATATACTCATACTCTTAAAGCTTATTTAAGAGATGAAATTCTAATTTATTACTGAGTCTTAAAAATTTAAAAGATACATAACTAAAGTTTAAAGTTGAAAATAAGAAAACATAAAGACAAAAACAAAATTAAAATTGTTAAAAATAGAAAAAATAAAATAAAAAATAACAATAGAAACTAAGAATAAAATGAATAAAATAGAAACAGCAAATAAAATAAAAAATAAAAACAGTAAAAATAGAAAACACAAAAAATAAAAACAAAATAACAATTAAAGTTAGAAACTAAAACAGAAAAGGAAAAATAAAAAATAAACATTAAGTTTTTTTTCTTCAATTTTTGGACAGACTACTTTCTTTTTATAATATCCATTGTAAAGATTAAGAGCTTTTCCCTTCTTTTTATAAAACTATTGTACTGTGTAGAGTCTTCATAGTCGAGTTAATTGCATTTCCCCTTTTTTATGAAGCAATATTTCAAATCATTTTTCTTTTGATAATTGTTTTATAATCTATTGCTGTTATTTTAAATATTATAAAATACTAAAATCAATTGATTTTATTACTTATTTCTTTATATGTTTTGAGTACAATAATTTGATAATTACTATGGTATACTTATACTTCCAAAAGGATGAGAAGAGAAAAAGCTATAAAATTTTGACTAAAAGTTGACCGAAAGATATTATTTTTAGGTAATTTCTCCATCAACTAATTGAACTCTCACAGAAACTTCCTCGAGATTGCAAAGAAATGAGCAAAAGCATTTAAAGGTCTCTGTGAGTAATAACTATTTTTTTTTTCCTTCTAATGATTATTTATTCATATGCTTATTAAGTTGTTTAAAAGAACTAGTATTGCTATTTTTTTAATATAATTTTAATATAATAGACATATAATAAAATCATATTTTAATAAAATAATTATATAAAGAATTGTAATTGTTTTTATTATGAGTAAGGAATAAAAAATTTAAAAGCATAAATTAATATTTTTTATCTTTAAGTTAATGAATATCTATAATTGGTTTTTATTAGAGGAAAAATATTGACCACAATAAAAGTGGTGAGTATTTACATATAAATATTTTTTATATGTAAAATATGTAATTTTTATTATCTTTACAATTTACTATACTTTTATATCTATAATAACTTGATTTTTTTTATTGATATAAAATTACTCCGTATTAGTATTTAAATGCGAATATTTTATATAAATATTTTTATTGAACAGAATCTATACCATTTATATTTATATATGATTTTTATTAATTATTTATTTATGATTTTTTAACATTTTTTTATATTATTCTTCTATCATAAAAATTTATATAATAAAGGAAATTTTAAATAAAATCAAAGGTAAGTATTTGATTGAAAAAATGAATTAAATGAAAAAGAAAAGAAAAGAAAACATGACATAAAAGTATTAAATTCATGAATAAAAATCAAATATATGATTAATTTTAAAAATAATAAAACCATGGATTATTCCTTAATTAGTTATTGGCTAAAAGGTGTTATGATTAAAAAATTGTATCCAAAGAATAGGGATATTTAGGAGTGTAACACAAGAAGACAAAAGAAAGAGGCATGCAGAGAAAAAGCTAAGCCTCTTGGAAGTCAAAAATGGCAGCTATTGAATACAAAAAAAATGGACCAAATCAAGTCTACAAAATGACAAAAAAGGGAACTCCCAAGAAATTAAGGATACCTTGCCAGTTCATGACATTTTTTTTTTATGTGCTTAATTCCCAGTTTATTTTATATATTTTATTTATTTGTTTACTATCTGTCTCCACCCCAAAAACTACTTTGATCAGACATATTTTTTGATTATGGCATATTTTGAAACTAAATTATCAGTTGCATAAGACATAAGAAAAGCAATACAAAAAGACAAATGATATGTTATGTAAATCAGGAAGGTTTAATTATATATTATTTATTGAAGAAAGTATTTATTTAATTGTCCTTATTCTTTTTCATATATCTCATATAATTAGTATTAATCTCTTGCTCGTATCAGTTACACCTTATATTTCTTTTGTACTTTTATAAGTATCAAAATTTTTACTTTATATTTTTTAAAATTTTGTAATCTGAAAGTTAGAAGTATTTTTTAGTGTTTAATCTAGAATTTTTTTACATTATATGATTTGAAAGTTATTTTTTTAATTTTTTTAAATTCCATAATTTTAAAGTTATTTTTAATTTCTAAACTATATTATTTTAGAAGTAAAAAATAATTTTCAAATTATGTAATTTGAAAGTGTAATTATTTAAAAATCAAAATAATTTTTAGACAGTGTAATTTAGAAATTAAAAATAATTTTTAAATTATATAATCTACAGACTTTTTAAAAAAAAAATTTAAATTGTATATTCTGGAAACTAACAATGACTTTTTATTCTCTAAAATCCTTTTAAAAAGATATTTTTAAAAGTTAAAAATAAATTTTAAATTATATAATTCAAAAATAAAAAAACAACTTCTATATTATATAATTTTAATATAAAAATAATTTCTGTAATTTAAAAGTTAAAAATAACTTTTAAATTATAAAATTTAAAAATTATGTTTTGAAAAATTATTTTAAATTGTATATCCTAAAAAGTAACAATGACTTCTTACTATCTACAAGGCTTTAAAAAAAACATTTTTAAATTTTTGATAAATAACTTCTAAATTATATTAACAACTCCTCTAGACTGTGAATAAAGGGTATTTTTAAATTAGATAAGAACAATTAAATAGAAATTTTCATATTTATAAACTAAAGAAGAAAGAAATGCATGAAAGTTCAGAAAGAAATGGTAGACCTTTATTCAATGGTCTGATGTAACACTCATCTTTACAAAGTTCACAAACTTAACAAAACCATTCCATTCGTCCAACTATTAAAATTATGTTTAGTTACAAACATAGCTAACAAAATCAAATTATTTTGTATCTTTAACTCTAAAACACACTTCTGTTGGAACATATCAATGAAATACGTAAAAAATAAGAATTTGGTGATAGAAGGGCAATGGTACTTTTACACCCGTATATAAAAAGAACCATTTAACAATTAATATATTAATATTTTTAATCATGGTTTTTTTATAAATTTACTTTTAATTTAAAATACTAATATATATTATTATACTACTAAAATGAGTTATAATCGGTGTATTTTTTTCGAAGGTATCAAAATATATTTTTTATTTAAATTAGTTAAAAACAAATTTGAGAGAGTCCTAATATGCTTGACATCTTAACAAACTCAGAAAATGAACACATCCATTATTTTGACTTGCTTTTTTTTTATAATTATAAAAAAATATTTTTTTTTCTAATTAACACCTTACCCATAAAAACATATTCACATAATTGTTTAATTGTAAAATATTATTTTCTTTTGCCAAGGAAAATTATATTTTAACAACTGTAAGAACTGACAACTGGTGACAGACAACATTTGAATAGCTGTAAAGAAGTTTTGGCTGTGAATATTGCTAATATTTGAGTTATAAATACCATGTGTTGCATGCATTCATCAAACATAGAAACATTCAACAGAAAACAGAAAACAGAACAATAGAATCTCCCGAAAAAATGGGTGAAGTATGGTCTGAACTAGGTTCTCTCATGGCTTCCATCATGTTTTTGTATGCCATGTATGAGCAATTCTTCCCACGCCATCTTCGTATCCATGCCACAAAATACACACAAAAACTCACACCCTTTTTCTACCCTTACATCCAAATCTCCTTCTCCGAGTTCACAGGAGAACGCCTCAAGAGAAGTGAAGCCTACACTGCCATAAGAACCTACCTCAGTGCAAACTCATCTCACACCGCCCAAAGGCTCAAAGCTGAAGTGCTCAAGGACAGTCAAAACCCTCTGGTCCTCTCAATGGACGACCATCAAGAGATCACAGATGAGTTCCACGGTGTTAAGCTGTGGTGGAGTGCAGACTACACACTCCCAAAGACACAGTCTTTCTCGTTTTACCCTACTTCAGAAGAGAAGCGTTTTCTAACCCTAACCTTCCACAAGCGCCACCGTGACCTTGTCACAACCTCTTACATCCAACATGTGTTGAAACAAGGAAGGGACATTGCAGTTCAGAATAGGACACTGAAGTTGTACACCAACAACCCCAGCAATGATTGGTATGGCTACAAGCGCACCAAGTGGAGCCATGTGAATTTTGAGCACCCTTCAACGTTTGAGACTCTTGCAATGGATCCAAAGAAGAAGAAGGAGATTGTGGAGGACCTTGATAGGTTCAAGGAAGGGAAAGAGTACTATGCTGAAGTGGGGAAGGCTTGGAAGAGAGGGTACTTGCTGTACGGTCCCCCAGGAACTGGGAAGTCAAGCATGATAGCTGCTATGGCTAATCACATGAACTATGACGTGTATGATCTTGAGCTCACTGCAGTGAAGGAGAACACGGAGTTGAGGAGGCTGTTGATTGAGACATCAAGCAAGTCCATTATAGTGATTGAGGACATTGATTGCTCTCTTGATCTGACTGGCCAAAGGAAGAAGGAGAAGGAGAAAGATGAGGATGAGGAGAAGGCAAAGAATAATCCTGTGAAGAAAGGTGAGGAAGAAGAGAAGAAGGGAAGTAAGGTGACTCTATCAGGGTTGTTGAATTTCATTGATGGGATTTGGTCAGCATGTGGTGGAGAGAGGATCATAGTCTTTACAACAAACTTTGTGGATAAGCTTGATCCTGCTCTCATAAGGAGGGGAAGGATGGACAAGCACATAGAAATGTCATATTGTGGCTATGAAGCATTCAAGGTGCTGGCCAAGAACTACTTGAAGGTTGACTCACACACTTTGTTTCCTACTATTCAGAAGTTGCTGGGAGAGACCAAGATTTCACCTGCTGACGTGGCTGAGAATCTAATGCCTAAGTCAAGTGTTGAAGATCCTGGAATTTGCTTGAAGAGTTTGATAGATTCTCTTGATGAGGCCAAAAAGAAGGCAGAAGAAGAAGCAGACAAAAAGGCCAAGGAGGATGAGGAAGCAAGGTTTAAGGAAGAGAATGAAAAGGAAGAGTTAGCCAAAGAGGAAAAGGTTGAAGCCACTGGAAAATCTGGAGAAGAGGTGAAAGAAAATGGCACTGTCCATTAATTTAGATTATGATCAGTGATATTAGTAAATCAATACCTGTGATGTATGTTGTTCAAATATGACACTTCCTTAGTTTCTGAAGCCAAGGTTATTACTCAAATGATTAAGATATGTTAATGTTGTATTGTTGAGAATTGTTCTGATACTAGTACTCAAATTTTAATATTTATAATTTAAGCAAGAATATTGAAAAAAAAGGGTAATGGCTAAACAAATTATATTCCTAAATTAAAGTGACATCACTAAGCCAATTTATAATTAATTTACCAAGTGTTCCTTTGGGACCATGCACAGTACTCCAATAAGAGGAGGAAGCTTAGAAAGGGAAAAGTTACCCCAAAATATATTATCCTAAACACCTTTAACACAACACAAATCTTTTTTATGTAAAAAAAATTAAGATAGTTTTTAATTTGTGTAATTGAATTAGATATTTTGTTAGCAATTAGTTATTTAGTTGGCATATCTGAATTAGTTATTCCGTTGCTAGTTTGTAGTTTTTATTATCTTTCTTTTGTTATTATTTTTATTATTTAAGGGATTTATTTTATTTCTTGAGTTTGAGAAGAAACTCTTCCAATCTCTCTCTTTTTTTTTTTTTTTTTATTTTTTTTTTAATTTTTTTTTTTTTTTTTTTTTTTTTTTTTTTTTTTTTTTTTTTTTTTTTTTTTTTTTTTTTTTTTTTTTTTTTTTTTTTTTTTTTTTTTTTTTTTTTTACATTTCTCTGCAATTATTGTTTTATTATAAATGATAAAAAAATTGTAAATTAATTATTCAAGTGACCTGAATTGAATTTAAAAAGCAGATTATAAATTTCTTTTCACACAACTTGGTCAACAATTCCCAGCAAAGCCTCTTTCATAACCTAAATTGTGCCCTCTGCATAAGTCTATAAATACAACAGAAATGCTTCCTAGCATAACAAACCAAGCTCTGGCAGACACAAAATCTAGTCACAAGATTTTTGTGTGAGTTGCAGTCTAGTCACAAGATTTTTGTGTGAGTTGCAGTCAAATAACATGTTTCAAAAGTGGACACAAGCAGGGTCATTCATGGCCACAGCCATGTTCATATATGCTATGTTCATGCGCTTGGTTCCTTCAACTCTTCAAGCCCGTGTCAGATGGTACACGAACAAATTCACCACCTTTGTGTACCCTTACATCAGAATCACCTTCCATGAATTCACAGGTGAACGCCTCATGAAAAGTGAGGCCTACTCTGCCATCCAAACCTACCTCAGTGAACACTCTTCCCAAAGGGCCACAAGGCTCAAAGCAGAACTCATCAAAGTCAAAGACACACACAGCCCTATAGTCCTTAGCATGGATGATAACGAGGAGATCATGGAGGAGTTCCACGGAGTAAAGGTGTGGTGGAGTTCTTACAAAATCACCCCCAAAACTCAATCTTTTTCTGTGTACCCTTCTTCAGATGAAAGAAGGTACTACAATCTCACCTTTCACAAACGCCATAGAAGCCTCATCACTGAGACTTACCTCAAACATGTGTTGGAAGAAGCAAAGACCATTGAGATTAAGAATAGAAAGCTGAAGCTTTACACCAACAGCAAGACAAAGTGGAGCCATGTGGTGTTTGAGCATCCAGCCACTTTTGAGACACTTGCAATGAGGCCAAAGGAGAAAGAGGGTATCATCAATGACCTTGTGAGGTTCAGAAATGGGAAGAGTTATTATGCCAAGGTAGGGAAGGCATGGAAAAGAGGGTACTTGCTATATGGTCCTCCAGGTACAGGGAAATCTACCATGATAGCTGCAATGGCTAATTTCATGAACTATGATGTGTATGACCTTGAGTTGACGGCAGTGAAGGACAATTCAGATTTGAGAAGGCTGTTGATCAACACTTCAAGCAAGTCAATCATAGTGATTGAGGACATTGATTGCTCTCTTGATCTCACAGGGCAAAGGAAGAAGAGAAAGGAAAAAGTTGAGGGTAGAGAAGGAAAAAGTTCTTCTTCCAAAAGGGGTGATGAAGATGATGAGGATAGGGAAAGTAAGGTGACACTTTCTGGACTGTTGAATGTTATAGATGGAATTTGGTCAGCCTGTGGTGGGGAGAGGATCATGGTTTTCACAACTAACTTTGTGGAGAAACTTGATGCTGCTTTGATCAGAAGAGGGAGGATGGATAAGCACATAGAATTGTCATATTGTTGCTATGAGGCATTCAAGGTGCTTGCCAAGAACTACTTGGATGTTGAGTCTCACCCTTTGTTTCCTAGAATTGAGAAGTTGTTGGAAGAGACCAAGATCACCCCTGCTGATGTTGCTGAGAATCTGATGCCAAAATCAGTTGATGAAGAAGTGGAGACTTGCTTGCATAGCTTGATTCAATTTCTTGAGATGACACAAAGGAAGCAATACCATGGACAAGAGAGTAAAGATATGAAACATGATAAAGAAGTGGTGGAAAAAATTGGTGTCATTGATTAGTTGCTTTTTCTCGATCATTAAGCTTGCTTAATTGGAATAGTAGTGTGCAAAATATCTGTAATTGTGGTCCCTATGTTTGAACATTTTCTTGTGCAGAAAGTTAAAATCCTTGTTGTTCAAACCTTTTAGTAGGTTTGGTTCATATCATTTGGTCGAATATTCACATTGTTGCTAAACAGTTCTTGAGTTTTTCTTTGATCTTCCACAATGTGAACACTTTGATTCCATGTTTTTTTCATTTGAAAATCATCATAGTGCACTTGAAGCCAAAGAGAAAATTCAATTTAGTGAATCATAGCTTCAATTATTGAAGATATAATAATGTTAAGATTGTTTCTGACATTATATGTCATCAATCAATTTAGTTAGAATAAATAAAGTAGAAAAATAACTTCTAAATCTATTTTTTTTATAAGAAACAGAGGGGTTTGTCAGAATCAAGGTTCAATTATGAAATTCTTTTTTCGTTAATTTAAGTCAGATTAATTCCATATGTTCAGCAGTTTTCTTGGAAAACGATGACATCTTGATGTTATTCGTATTCAGAAATTAAAATTTTTTAAAGAATTGCATAATTTGTCATTGTGAGGCATAACTAGTTAACACTTTTCTGTCATTTTATCATTTTTTAACCAGAAACATTTTGTGGGAGAAAATGACATCTTTGTTCTTCATATCAAACTTCATTATAAAATACACAAGTACAGCAATAACATATTAACTGCTGAAAGTCATGCATCATGCATAAAATTAATATTTGCTTCCGGTGATGTGTATTCTTTATTATATATCATTATGGGTGTATTTGGTTTGGGGAGGGGATTTGGATGATTTGAAATTAAAGTTTGAGAAAAGTTGAGTTATTTGGATTGGAAAAAAGATAGCAAGAAAAAAATGATTTGGAGACTAAATTTTAGCTATCAAATAAAATGATTGTTAATCGTGACTAAAATAACCACCAAATTAGATTTTGGTTGCTAAATAACTATAAAAATAGAAGTAACGATTGAATTTAATGACCAATTAAGTCAAGATAATTGGTATCTAACATTAGCTACTAAGATTTTAGTGACCTACACCATTAGATTATAAATTAGTCTCTAACTTAATTAAATACGAATTTAATGGTATAAGTCACTAAAACCTTGGTAAGTAATCTTAGATACCAATTATCTTGATTTGATTAGTCACTAAATTCATATTTTATAGTTATTTAGCAACCAAAATTTAATTTGGTGACTATTTTGGTCAGAATTAACAACCAATTTAATTTGGTAACTATTTTGGTCAGAATTAACTTTTTTTCTTGTAGTGCAGTAAAATTTGAGTAAAAAGTTTATAAAAGTTTGTGAACGATGTGACGTGTAATTAATACTTTTTAGTAAATAAAATTATAATTAAAATTAATTTAAAATTAAATATAATTAATTTGTTAAGTGTGATTAATGGATTATTATTATTTTAATTATTAAAATATAAGATTATTAATTATTTTAAAATAAAAATTAAATTATTATTATTTTATAAAATTATTTTTATTATTATAATTATTATTTTATATTTTTAATATTAATATTATTAATATATTATTAATATTATTTTATAAATTTATTATTAATATTTTGTTATTAATATTTAACTTTTTATTAAATTTATTATTATTTATTAATTATTATTATAATACATTATATAATTAATTATATTTATTTTATTATAATATAAATATTAATAAATTAAATTTATAAAAATTATAATTAAAATACATTCAGTCTGCGGAAATCTTCGCTCTTGTGAAAAAAATTAGTGTTATAGTAAAACGTTCTTAAATTCAGCACTTAAAAGAATATTTTATTCTTTAAAATATAAACTTTCTTTACAAACAATATTTGACTGTAAATCACCAATGCCTATAAATTGGAAAAAAAACACACACCAGTTTTTGAAAATTTTAATTGTTTCATTAAAACTCTTAAACATAATATTTACTGTTATGTTGGTTTATAAACTTAATTACTTACACATTTCTTTCAAATTTTCCACATATATGAATGAAAATTGTACTTCCATTCATATTCTAGAATTTGGTTTAAATATATCTTTTAATTTATCAAATTTTAGTTAAATTTGTTTTTATTCTCCCAAATTTAAATTTATAATTGAAAAAAGAGTTTCTTTTCATAAATACTTTCCGAAAGATATTTATTTTCAAAAATATAGATTTAAAATTTCAAATTTTATGGAGTTGCACCTTGAAAATATGGGTGCAGAATGTAATACCCCTCAAGAAATCATTAAATCCAATCTAATTGTCTACCAGCCCATTAGTTTAATTAATTGATTTATCACTAACCTACTTGTTTTCCATGTAATAGGACAAATATTAATTTTCTTTACTCATTTTTAGTGCATACAATAGCGAAACAAAATTCAAAACCATGAGAATATCTCTCTCTGTTTGTTTGTTGTTTTCTAACACCCATTGGTTGTGTTCTAATTCCAATTAAGGAGATGCAAAAGAATTAGTGAAGTAAAGTAATTGTTGGAAATAACAACTTCTAATGTTCCAAAGTTCCATAAATTCACTAAAGGACTAACTTCAAAGAATAATATCTAGATGTAACTACCCATTGTTTTATATTTTAACCATAATAATATGTAGATTTAACTACCCAGTGTTTTATATTTTAACCATTTGTACACTTTAATCCTTGTATCTTTGTTTAGTTTTTATATGCATATTTTTTTTTATCTCTCTTAAGAAAGTATCTCATATACATTTTATGTAAATTAATTTTAGTTTATATTATTTATTCTTGTTTTTATGTTTCTCAATATGAAAAAGAAACATGGTAAGAATTTATTTTAAAATAAAATATAAATGTGTTAAAATAATGAGTGGGAACAAAGTAGGTGAAGATTTTATCTTGAGAAAGCGTGTTTGTGATGTAACGTGGAAGAAGGGGAGACTGCTATTGTCGCATGTGCCAAATGGAGACCAAAGTACCAACGCGGTTTCGTATTTTCCAAAGTTGTCTAGTCTAATTAATTAGGTACTTTTAAGGGTATATAATTAGTTATTATATTTTTAGAGATGTATTAAAAAATTTTCCTATTAAATGATATTAATTAAAAATAAAATATTTTAATAATATATAAATATAAATAGATGTAAATTTTACTTTACAATTAAATTCAATTTTGTATTTAATATTTTCTTATACACACAAAGATTTATTAGAGATAAGAATCAAGTTAATAAAATTCTTATCCTTTTAGGAAAAGTTGACCCATTTGGAAAAGTTTTGCTCTTTGGTTAAGGAACTTGAGAAGAAAGTGCAGTTTTCTTTCTTGGCAAGAATGAACACACATGTGTAGTACAAATACACAGAGAGTTTGTGTAAGAGCAGAGAAAAGTGAGAAAAGCAAGAGAAGCACAGAAGATCAGAGAGATGATGGGGGAGCTATGGGCTCAAATGGGATCAATAATGGCGAGTGTTGTGTTCATGTACACCATTTTTGAGCGATTCTTCCCTCCTACCTTTCGTGACCGTCTTCAAGCCTATGCTCAAAAATTCACCAACCACTTCAACCCTTACATCCAAATAACCTTCCCTGAGTTCTCCGGGGCAAGACTGAAGAAAAGTGAAGCATACACTGCAATTCAAACCTACCTCAGTGGAAACTCATCTCAGAGAGCCAAAAAGCTGAAAGCTGAAGTGGTGAAGAATAGCCAGACCCCTCTGATTCTGAGCATGGATGACAATGAAGAGATCACAGATGAGTTCCAAGGTGTGAAGGTGTGGTGGAGAGCAAGCAAAACAAGCTCCAATGCTCAAAGGTACAACCCTTTTTCTTACTACGATTCCTCTGATGAAAAAAGGTTCTACAGACTCACTTTCCACAAAAGCTACCGTGACATCATCACCATGTCTTACATAAAGCATGTGTTGGAAAAGGGGAAGGAGATTGAGATGTCAAACAGGCAGTTGAAGCTCTTCACCAACAATCCCAGCAGTAATTGGTATGGCTACAGGCAGTCAAAGTGGAGCCACGTAGTGTTTGAGCACCCTGCTTCTTTTGAAACACTAGCAATGGATCAGAAGAGGAAAGAAGATATCATAAAAGATCTTGTGAAGTTTAAGAAGGGGAAGGAGTATTATGCAAAGATAGGCAAGGCTTGGAAAAGAGGGTATCTTTTGTATGGCCCTCCAGGGACTGGAAAGTCTACTATGATAGCTGCTATTTCTAAATTCATGAACTATGATGTGTATGATCTTGAGTTGACAGCAGTGAAAGACAACAATGAGTTGAGGAAGTTGTTGATTGAGACTCCAAGTAAGTCTATTATAGTGATTGAGGACATTGATTGCTCACTTGATCTTACTGGTCAGAGGAGGAAGAAGAAGGAAGTGGTTGAGAATGAGGAACCAAAAGATCCTATGAAGAAGAATGAAGAGGAGAGTGGCAAGAGCAGCAAGGTGACTTTATCTGGGTTGTTGAATTTTATTGATGGGATTTGGTCAGCTTGTGGAGGTGAGAGGATCATCATTTTCACCACAAATTATGTGGAGAAACTTGACCCTGCTCTCATCAGGAGAGGGAGGATGGACAAGCACATTGAGATGTCCTATTGTTGCTATGATGCATTCAAAGTGCTGGCCAAGAACTACTTGGATGTTGAGTCTCACATTTTGTTTGGGAGAATTGGGAGATTGTTGGAAGAGACAGAAATGTCACCTGCAGATGTAGCTGAGAATCTAATGCCAAAGTCTGAGGATGAAGAGGTGGAGACTTGCCTGGAGAATTTGATTAAGGCTCTTGAGAATGACAAGGAGGAAAAAGCAAGGAAAAAGGCAGAAGAAGAAGAACAAAAAAGGTTGGAGAACAAAGAGAAAGAAGAATCTACTCAGATGAAGGAAATAGACAGAGAAAAAACTAGGGAGAATGTGGTGAAGGAAAATGGTTTTTGTTGAGGGGCCAATGGAAATGTTTTTTGCAAATAACAATCAGTTATTGATCTAGGCAGTTAGATTTTCTGTTACTTGGTCATTACTGCAGTATACTACCACTAGTAGGATTTGGTCATTTGGAATATCTACCAAATTTTCCAATGTATTTTCTTGAATTAATAAGAATCAATTAACCTTGTTCTGCTGTTCAATTTCTGTTTTCCCTGTCTTCTGGATTTTCCAATGTTTTTTAGAGTAGCAGATTAAACTCACTTCACTTCATTTCAGCTTGTGCCATCTTTTTATATAGCATAATGCTTGGTTCATTAGAATAGTTCAAAGATTTTACTAATGTGGGGTGCTAACAACAATAACGTGATACCATAATTTTGATCACACTAAAATACGAATACCCTTTTTCACTTCCTAGATTCATACATGGACAGTTAAATCAAATAAGAAAACTGATAAGAATTTTTTTTATAAACATTTAACCTATAATAGTCTGTGGTTAAATAAAAATGAAAATCCATTTTCTCAATGTATTTTAAATATATAAGTCTTTTCATTCTGTTCTGTTGCTCTGTGGCCTCCCTAAACACCACATACAACAAGCCTAATTTTTTTTTCTTGCAAAAGCAAAGTCTGATTTCATCTTTATCCAGTGACCTTTCAACCTTTATAAGAACCAACCAAAATGAAAACTGTGCAGCAAGAAAAGTAAAAAATTAGGATACCTAACCAATGCTTTTGTTTTTCTGTTCTGTTGTCTCTTCTTATCCAATTGATTAAGGAACCTGTAGTCAGTGTTATGACAATCTAGCATGCATCAACACACGTCATACACAACAAAACATTTTTCTAATCTTATTAAATACATAAACACACTAAAAAACAGCACAGACACACTGGAAGTGCTTCTAATAAGTTATTTATGACAAGATGTAATGAAAGAAAACTTTTGCTAATATATTAGAATACGTGTTTAATATTGGTAATGAAAAGTTTGATCCTGTGAATCAACCAGAACTCACGAATCATATCATTTTAATGTATCACAACATTCAGCAAATTTGTTATATATTATGATTTATCCACAGTGTAATATGGTCTATTTTTATTTAAAGTATGTCCAAAGATATTATGAGACATGAGATGGATATTTTGTCACACATGTCCTGAATCTTCTATATAAGACAATGTCTGAACCAGAAATCTGTGGGCAAGAAAAAGTAAGAGGTGGAAACAGGATGAATCCAAGTAACACGTTTTCTAACATAGGATCCATAGTTGGTTCCTTAATGTTTTTCTGGGCCATTTTTAAGGAATTTTTCCCTCGCCAACTCATCAACCAAATTGAGAAACACTCCCAAAGATTGGTGACTTATATGTACCCTTACATCCAAATCACATTCCATGAGTTCACAGGTGACAGACTGATGCGTAGTGAGGCCTATTCTGCCATAGAGAACTACCTCAGCTCCAAGGCATCAGCACAAGCAAAGAGGCTCAAAGGTGACATAGGGAAGAACAACCAGTCTCTTGTTCTCAGCATGGATGATCATGAAGAAGTAGCTGATGAGTTCAGTGGTGTGAAGCTTTGGTGGGCCTTTGGCAAGCACATTTCCCAGTCACAGTCCAGAATTTACCACCACCCTATGTCAGATGAGAGAAGGTACTACAAGCTCACTTTTCATAAGAGAAATAGAGATGTGATCTTAGGGACATATCTTAACCATGTTATGCAAGAGGGTAAGGCCATTAGGGTGAAAAACAGGCAAAGGAAGCTTTATACCAATAGTGGTGGCTATTGGAGCCATGTGGTGTTTGAGCACCCTGCAACATTTCAAACACTAGCAATGGATCCTGAGGAGAAGGAAATGATCATTGATGATCTCACCACATTCAGCAAGGCAGGGGGGTTCTATGCAAGGATAGGGAGGGCATGGAAGAGAGGGTATCTGCTTTATGGACCACCAGGAACAGGCAAGTCCACAATGATTGCTGCCATGGCAAATTTGTTAGGATATGATCTGTATGATCTTGAGCTGGCTTCTGTGAAGGACAACACTGAATTGAGGAAGCTTCTGATAGAGACTTCAAGCAAGTCTATAATTGTGATTGAGGACATAGATTGTTCACTTGATTTGACTGGCCAAAGGAGGAAGAAAAAGGAAAAGGAAGAGAAGAATCAAGGGCAAAAACAGCAAGAACAAGATGTTAAAAGTAGCCAGGTAACACTTTCTGGTCTTCTGAATTTCATTGATGGGATATGGTCTGCATGTGGGGGGGAGAGACTCATAGTTTTCACCACAAACTATGTGGAGAAATTGGACCCTGCATTGGTTAGGAAAGGGAGAATGGACAAACACATAGAGTTATCTTACTGTGGCTTTGAAGCATTCAAGTTGTTGGCAAAGAACTATCTTAACATTGAGTCACACCATTTGTTTGGCACAATAGATGAACTGCTCAAGGAAATCAAAATTACTCCTGCTGAGGTTGCAGAACATTTGATGCCTAAAAGTGCTTCTGGGGATGCAGAAATTTACCTGAAAAGTCTGATTCAAGCACTAGAATTGGCCAAGCAAGATGCACCAAAAAGTTCTGCATGATCCTCATTAGACTGAATATTTGTCAATTAATGGATACTTTGTCAATAATTTTTAATAATATTTGATGAAGTATATATTTCATGACATCCTTAGAACATTCATGACATGAACTTTAGAAAATTATAGAACTGCAACACCTGTCATTTGTGGCTAAACATTGTTCTGTGGTCCAATCTTAGTAGTACCTAATTGATGACCTAATTAAATTTCCTACAGACATGTGCTGATGATTGAAAATTGATAGAATATGATGAAACTAGTGATTTGATAACTCATGCTATGCTCCTTTATACGCAAGCACGCACTTGATCTTCATTAGAGTGCACTAAATCCAGAATTGTGATAAGAATGGTGTAAAGTTGAAGAAAAGGGAATGCAAATATCATTGAATAACAGATAAAAACAACAGAAGTGTGATGCTGCAACTGGTTCAGATTATATATTATATGGATACAACTGTAGAAACATCCATTTATTTATTTTTTCTTTTACAAACCCATGTAATCGATGAATTAATCTTAAAATTGAGATTCATGGAAAAAATGTAATTAGAAAAAGAAACTCAACTAAAAATTAGTTATAATTTTGCATCAAAATGTGCTTAGCCAACAAAAAAAAAATGATTTTAGCCAACTACATGTCTTTAAGAACACTTTTTTTTTTTTTTAATAAAAAGGGTTTGAGGTATATTAAAGGAATCGAAAAATTCTTTAACTAAATTTTCAATAAAATAAGATTCTTTTAAAATTTTGCGCAGTTACTTTATTAATTATTAAGTCTCAGAATAGAAATAATCATTAATAAAATAAAGCTGCCTCGAAAAAACTAATTTTCAAATCAATTTAGTTTTATAAAATATTTTTTCCTTTTAATTTATATTTTTTCTATCATTAAATAATTTAAAAATATTTTCAATTTTAATTTTTATATATTATATTTCATGAGTATTTGAGAATCCTCGTAGAATGCAAGGATACTTCCTATATACGCTTAAGTAATCATAGATATAGATATCATTATAAGAAAATGTTAAGATTTATTATAAGCCGAGTGTATGGCCCCACCAAAAATGAGAAAAGAAAATCTCAAAAGTTATTTTTTTTTATAACACATGAAATGTATTTTAAAAAATTTATTCAAGAAAATTTATTTCTGAAAATACTTTCAAGAAAATATTATATATATTTTAAAATTTTATTTTAAAAAGCTTATTTTATAATATATTTGATGCATTTTGAGAATTTTATTCTAAAAATCTTATACTATTCTAAAAAATATGATATGGAATTTATTTCATGAATTTTAAAAGGTGTGTTTTGAAAAAAATTTCACAAAAAAGTTAAACTAATCATTCTAAAAATTATGAAGGTGCAGATTCGAAAATGGGGTGCAAGAAGTAAAAGCCTAAGCATTGCAAGGCAATTGCTTTCTGGACCACAATACTTTCGTTCTGGACCCCTACTCTTTTAAATATTCATTTTATCTTTTGTGATTTTTATCTTTTTGAAACTAAAAATTCCCTTTTTGGACTGCTATTCAGCTCTTACTTTGGACATTTTTTGGCAAAAGATATTATCGGAAATCAAGATTTTTTTGTAGAGGTTGAAGTTGGGTGACTCCGTTAGTAAGTATTTAGTGTTTTTTCTTTCCAATGTATTTGAACACCGATGGATGAAATAAAATTTTGAAATTAAAGATTTGATGATTAGAAACTTGAAAATTCTTCTAACCACAATATTCTATGATCATAATGATCTAAATATTGAAGATGTTGGTTTTATATTTAATTTTAAATAGATTATAATTTGTCATCTTAATCATGTTATAATTGTTTTTTATCTTTGATTTTTATTTTATGTCGTTCGGTTTTGAAAAAAAGAAAAATATAATGATTTTGATACTCGACAATTTTAATCGATTAAAATAGAATTTAAAAGCAAACTTTTAGGATTTTAACACGTTAGAAACATTTTAATTTCTTAAATCACTTTTAAATGACTTTAATTTATAAAAAAAACATTTTAATTGATTTTAATTTATAAATAATCCAGAAGGCAACAATGATATGGAGATAGAAGAAAAGGAGGAATGAACTTAATGGAAACGAGAGACAAAATTTTCAATTTTTATACAACCACTTACAGAGAATAATATGATGTATAGAAAAGGAGAAACTTAGGTTAAAATTTATATAACTATTTTTTGTCTTTTTAACACATGTAGAACAACTATAGGGTGTAGATAATTGTCGCATTATAATAATAGACACAGTTTTCCACATCATCCACTTTCAACTATTTTGCTTATTATAGATTTTAATTTCAATAATAAAAGAGTATTCAACATGAATTTTTTCTTCATTTTTATTTCATCCCTATTTTTATACTTTTGACTAGTATTTTTAGAGAGCGCAACTTTTCACACTCACTTATAATGGATTCAACACATAATTATTATGTTCACACTCAACTTTATTTTTGAAAAGTAAGGGCCAAAATTGAACTCTACACATTTTTGATGAACTGAAAACAAAAAATTTAAAGGGACAAAAACAAAACTTTACATATTTTGCCTATTTTTCATATTATTTTTTAGTCATCCAAAGAAAACTTATGGCACTTCTTTCTCTTCTCTTCTTTACCATTCGAATAATAAAATTTAATTTATTTTTACTTTGATTTTTTTACTCTCTTGTTTTCTTTTGTTCTCACGATCTGTGTTAGAGTGTGGAAAAAGTACCAAATAATTAACAATCATGTCATAACATTCAATTATTTCACAGTAAAATATAAAATATTAAAGCAACAAAACAAGCTTATTATCCTTAATTAATTGGTCCAATTGTCAATCCATGTGATTAGTATTTTACAATAACGTTTGCCCTATGTTCCAATACACGTGATTTGGAATAGGAGACTTGTCCTCTGTGTTCTAAGGCTCCTCCAATCAATTTTCGTGATATTTATAATGAGATTATGCATTATTTATCCAATTTTAAATGTAAATAAAATTATTATCGTAATTGAAATATTAATTTAATAATATCACAAGTTAAATTGCTTTCACAATATGTCCATAAATATATTTACATGTATGTATATGAGGTTAAGGAATTTTTTTATTATTAAGAAACTATACCAGCACTAAACAGTGGAGTAGCTCAAAAAAGAGCTTTCTATAAAGAACAAACTCTTTAAACTTATAAAGTATATAACAAAATCGGAAATTAGGGTTGACAAAATATAAAGTGTTTTAGATGAAATTAAGTTCATAAAATAAATTAATAACAACATTGTATTTTAAAAATTTTTAAGAACAATGTTAAAAAAAGTATAAATTAAATATTGAGCCTATTAATAAAAATTTTGTTTATGAAAAAAAAAAATCAATGGATCACACACTTTAAACTTATGGACTATACTTAGCGGATCAAACATCAATTAATCGATTTAACTTCTTAATCTAATCCTACAATTTTAATTCACACTACTTGTGATATATTTTTTCAATTTGTAGAAAGTAAATTCAAACTCCCTTCATTTATTATGAATTAAAAAATAATCACTTTTTTAATATAATATGTAAAATTGGATACGGGAATAAATATGCTTATTTAAGTCTACACTCACATAAATCCATACTATAAAAAACTTATCTACATAACTCGTATTTTAAACTCTTTTTAACTTTTATAAATCATGTTCACCCCACAGAGTTAAATTGGTGAGCTCACACCCACAATGTAGAACTAATGAAAGTAAAAAAAAAAAAAAAAAATAGATTTTGAATTGGATTGAACTTTGTGATAACCAATGGAAAAGCATATTAAATTTTGAATTAAGTTGAGCTTGATGATAACAACTAAAAGTAAAAATCGATTAATTGAGTTGAATTAAGTTTAGTGATGCTGAGTTGTGAGTGGTTCACATATTCAAAATTTACCAAAAAATAAATACCCACGACTATACATGTCACAAATTAATATCTGCATTTACACAAATAAACAACTATATTCATATTTCTTCTTATCATAATTATAATTGAATTTCAGTCTTTGAATTCACTTTGGCAATATCTACAATTTATCTACCTAGCAATAATTTTGTTTCAATTATTGAGTGTAAAGTGCTTGCAATTATACATCAAACGTTGGAATCTTTGCATATTTTCGATAGCATTCCAACGGCAATTTCGTAGCAATTCATGCATGCATGCATGCTATTCACAAGGAAAACAAAACAATTTAAAACGCAGTGTTTGGCTGCTTCACACTAAACCTAAAGCCTCTTTTTATGTGTACTTTATGAGCAAAAGGAAGAAGGAGCACTAAAAGGGTTAGGAGTTTTTCAGTGAAAATAAATATTTTAAATTTATTAACCTTAAAATAAATAATAACTGTTGAGCCCTTTTTGCTTTTAATTAAAATTTTCAATTCAGATAAATGGAAATGTAGCAATTGATTAAATATAAAATTTATGTAAATAATATATTTCAATATGCAAAACAATTAAGTTCTAAAGAAACCATCTTTATGTCTATTTTAGAAAAGGGTTGGATTTTCCAAATTAAATAAGTAGGAGTAAAACTTGTATATTTTTGTGGATTTTTATGGTTAAATTTAAAAATAACATGTGGATTTAAGAATTGTGCAAACTACTTTAAGGATAATACTGATAAAATTAAAGAGAATTTTTCATTTCGAAAATAAAAATAAAATATTTATCAAATAAAGAGGATGAACAAAACAAAGAGAACTTATAGAGAAAAGTATTTGATGAAAATAAATCAAGTGATTAAAGAAAGATACAAAAAAATCGGATAACTTTTGAAAAATTGATAAACAAATCTCAAAGGTGTTATAAAAATTTTCAATCTCCTATCTATTCTTTCCATCCCAAAAATAATACATAAAATTCCTATTTATAGACCTTATTCGGGGGTTAATTGTACTTCACTAGATACATGCAAAGGAATGAGTCTACCAAACAATTTTTCTCTTAGCCTATAACTTCCTTGTTATTTTGCAACCTCAACTACCATAATAATATAACTAGTATACAACTTCTATCTTCATCTCTTTATAAAAAAACTTCTTTTATTCTTTATCAAATTTTTCGAACTTAGATTTATCCACCCTTTTTTAATATGTCTGTTTCTTATTGTAGCACTACTCTTTCTGTATATGAGATTCTCATTCCTAGGGAATAAATAATCATCAGAAAACAGGTATGATTCAGATCCAGTTTTTTCATCAGTATTTCATTTATTTATTTTTTCAGTTGTTACTGAAACCTGGAAAAAGTAAACGATATATAAGTTTAATTTTTAATTAATTTTTGTTTTCAATTAATTTTATTTAGTTTTATAATTCTCTTTCATTAAATCATATTACTAATAACTTTGATTATTAAACAAGTTGTTTGACAAGTTATAAAGTAATTAAACGAAACTGAGACAGAATACTTCTTGCTTATAATCCTTCTTTTTTCCAATACCTTTACTTAAATTTTATATTTGCCAAGATATTAGAATATATTAAATTTGAATTAATCACTTATTTTAAATTGTTTTATTTTTCAAAACATTTTGTTTGAATAAAATGATTTAAATTTATTATATTTTAATTTTCACATTTAGATAGTGTTCAATTATAATCAAATGTAAAAAGATATTTAGATATCAACAATGATGAAATTGTAAAAAGATATTTAAATATCAATAATGAGTTGAGGTTTGATTGATGTTTTTCTATTAAGCTTATTTATTAAGATTTTTTTCAATTAATTTAATAAAGTGTTTATTGAATTTATATTAGTTGATATTATTTTCATATGATGTTAATTATAATTATTTTCATATCAAGTTGACAACAACAACTATTTGGCTTAATAATATGGATCAGAATTATTTTTTAGAAAAATTGTTGATTGAAATGTTGATTTTTCAATTAATGGCGATTAGAAAAATTCTCTCAATTAATATTGATAAGAAAAAAATTCTCAATAGACCATTAAAAAAAATTGCATCAGTATTGATGATAAAAAAAAAATAAAAAAATCACTGCAGACATTGAAAAAAAAAATCCATAATACACATAATTAAAAGATATAGCTTACATCTGTAGAAAGATAGTCTATCCGAAATTGGTCCCAAAAACTCTAATTAATATGAAATGAAAAATAATAATGATTTATATCAATAATAAAAAATAATTGTAATAATTTAAATAAAAAACAACTTTTATCAATATCAATAAAAAATCATAATCCACATAAAAAAATAATTATCTCAACAACAATGTTTTAATCTTAGTCAAGCTTATGATGCATTTTTTTTTTCTCTCCAATCTTTTACAGCTCACTTGTCAACTCATTCAATTTCACTCTCATTTAATCATATAATCAAACTTCAAAATAGTTAAAGGAAAAATAAATTTTTAAATATTTTAATAAAAATAATTTTTTGAAGTACTTAAAATCTAACTAAGCCCAGACGTTAAATGTGTGATTTAAGCATACGAGTAATCGATCAGTTTTAAAACTTTATTCCCTTTATGCTTTTCGGCTTATATGTTTATGCGTAACTGCTACATTTTTCGATAAATTATTTTTTTGCACTTTTGACTTTTCTAACTACGGACACTAACATGCTTTTAGCACTTTCTCTCTGTGTATAATCGTAATAACAACTCCTTAAGATCATTGTTATATATAGATTACTCTCCTGGAATTTGAGCTATAAATATAATACCGTTTTTATTGACCGTCCCAGGTGATTATATTTACTATATATTGTCTGCACTAAAACCTAATCAAAGTGATTTGCTTTTAAAATTTATTTCCATAAATAAAATTAATTTCAATTTTTAGATATAGAGAATTGATAAATATAAATTTTTTTTAATAAAATAATATTACTTTTTAATTTTGTGGACAAAGAAAACATGGATGTCACAGCCAACTATTGAGTAATAATCTACGTTACTGATTCGATTTAGAATATTATTTAAAGTATTTACCAGGAAAATCATTCCATTAATAATTGCACTCTTTCATAATTCATTCATAAACTGATTTGCTGGTATATATGAACAAAAAAACAAAAAGTAATTAAACGAAATTGAGGTAGAATTTTCCTCACAATGTTATGCATCTCATCACCTCAATTATTGCTTTGGATTTTTACGACGACAGCTTGCATTCAACAATGTTCCCTAAACTCAAACGTAATTTATTAATTTCTACAAAGCACAATTGAATTAATTATTGTGTTTTGTATTTTCCATGACACGTACTTCTTCAGCCACCTTAACCAAGTTTCTTGGCATGTTCTAACGACCAATCATCACTGTTTAAGTAACTCCATCGAAATTTCTCGTACATGTGAATATTTATCTCCCATGTACATTCCTAGAAAGTGTCTTGTTTCTAATCAGTACAATGAAATAGGTGCAATTCAATTTTCAAATCATGAATATTAAACTTCTCTCTTTGTCTATATTTTTTGTCCTTAACATGTGTTATATTTGCAACTTTTCCACACTTTTTAACTTGTTTCTAGAGGATTGGTGCTATATATATAGAGACACATGCGACATGAAGCATCAAAGGAAGAAGAAGGAAGATGGAATTAAGGGGATGAGAGAGTGTTGTCGCAGGATAGAGGGCACTGGTATGATTCATGATGCATGCAAATATGTTTATGGCCAGTGCCTCTGTCTCTGTGACAACATTCTCTTTAACCTCTATCACACTTTCTGTGTTGGTACCATGGAAGATTTTTACGAGGTTTGAATCTATGATCATATCCAACTTTTATCAGTGTAGTTTTCTTAACTTTTTGAACTATCACTTAATGCAGATTTCAAGCTTTTTAGTTTAGCTTTTGCTTTGCATTTTTTATGTGTTTAAGCTAGTTTAATACGCTTCTGGTACTGCTCTTGTTCGGAGCTTGGAAGGATCTTTTGGTGTTTTATATGCTGTCGGTGATCTTGTAGTCTCTAGTTAAGTTTGTTCTTTAACTGGAGTGAATGGATGATTTGTGGTAAGTTTCAGTCTTAGACAGAACGATATATAAATATTGATGCAGAAATTAGAATGTATAAATTTTTTATGGATTTTAGTCACTATTTATAAAGGTCAACTAACATAGATTTAATATGATTAAGTAGATTACACATACACAACAATCTTTGCAGAATCTTCCTCTTATAGATATTAAGAAATGTACTTTAAACTTAAATTAACCTTATAAACCGGTCTTATAAAATGAGATTTTCATTCATATTATAAATCATTAAAAGGTCTTATTTCTAATCGATGTAAAGTGAGATTTGTATCTATATTATAAATCATTGAAAGGTTTTATTTCTAATCGTGGAATCTTTAACACACTCCCTCATGTCAAGACTGCTCAACTCGAGTACAGGACTATATTGTTTAAGGGTGGTCCGATAGCGGGTGCTCCGAAAAACGTAATAGGATAGACTCTGATATTATATTAAGAAGTGGATTTTAAGTCTAACTCAACCTTACAAACTTACTTATAAAGTGAAATTTATATCCATATTAATTATAAATTATTATTAAAAAACTTTATCTCTAATTGATATAAGATCTCTAATTGTCTACTTATAACTAAATATCCTTTAATAATATAGATAATTATACCCAACTTATTTCAATCTAAACAAAATATGTGTTAATGAGCATAAAATATTACTTACATATCTCTGATAGATATGATATGAATAAAAATATCATAAAAAAAGTCAAAAGAACGGAGAAATAAAATTGATTATAAGTTTTTCTATCTTTTGTTTGAATTATTAGCGAGACTTTAAAAGTATTTTTTCATAAGTATTATAGTTTTCTATTTCTCCGTTCTTTTGACTATCACATAAATCTTTGAATTATTCCTTTGAGCATTCATGAGTAAATTTAGAAAAAACCTCTTAAAAAGATTGCATTTATCTAATTAATTTCGTAATTTCTTTTAAATCTTTATTTATTTTTTTCAAAAAGATTGCTACACCTATATTCCAATATTCTGATTATTAATGTATGTAATAAATAAATTCATACTTAACAAAATAACACAAAATTATCTTATATGAAATAAAATTTGTTCATTTGAATCCATAAAATCTAGTCTTTAATTACAAAACCATAAAATATTTATTTATTAATAATATTTTATTTTTTTAATTTTTAGATTATTTATATCATATTTATTTATCACTAAAAAATAATAAATATTAGAATAAAAAATATAATTATATTAATGAGATATTTAAGTATAAATTAATGAAATAAATCAATTCATAATTAGAGATAAATTAAACAACATAAATATAAATTAATAAAAAAGAATAATACATAAATTAAATAATATAAATATAAATTAAAAAAAGAAAGTCAATGCTAACTGAAAATAATATAAATTAATAAAAATAATTAACATAGTTACAAATAAATTAAATGATATAAATATAAATTAATAAAAAAATTAATACAGATGAATTAAATAATATAAATATAAAGTAATATAGATGTCTCCTTTCTTTCATTACTTTTACTTTTGTGAAGTTTTTTTTTATGTCATCACTTTTCTTATATATATATATATATATTAATTTTTTAAAATAATTTTTTTATAATATTTAAATAATTTAGAAATAATATTTAAAAAGTTGTATATTATAAATTTTAAGATGTTAAAAAGAAGTAGGAAAAGAGAAAGAAACGCAGACTATGATGCTCAAAAGAGGAGGACGTTGATTTCAATAAAACTGTACTAACAAATCATGTAAAAGATGTCACTATCCTTCATAACATAAAATCTTAATGAGTTATTCTTTCACCCACAGTCCTCTCATCTTCTCAGCTCTAAATGTCAATATAAATTTCAAATTTTTTTTCTAATATAAGTATTAAAATCTCAAGAATCATACTTCTATTATGTAATAATTGTAACATTTAATCATCTAAGTAATGTCATAAAAGGTATTATTTAAAGAAATAAATAATCTGATGAATAAGTTTTGGAAGATTCTTGTTACCCATACAACAAAATTAATTAGAGCTTATTACTGCATCACCTGAAGCATATCACTTATATTAGACCTTGACCTTCACGTATAATTGGTTCAAGTCTCATTCGAATGGGACACATGCATTGGAGGAAATTATTTTGCTTAAATTTCAAACTTTGTTCTTCAAAGTGGAGTTTTTTTAATGGTTTTTTTATGGTTATTAATGCGATTTGACCTATACTACTTTATAAGTTTAGTTAACCAATCATGCACATTATTCCATCCAACTTTCTAGTACATGTATATATTTATTTATTTATTGTTTATTTCTCCAAGTAAATTCCTAGAAAGTCTCTTGTTATCAATCAAGATAGTGAAATTATTTCAATTCATCCCCTTCAATCATGAACATTAAACTACACCTGTCACACATCTGAATGAGGCATGCGCATAAATTATCACATTTCTTATTTATAAAAAAGATAGTAATTTTATATTTTTAATTTTACTTTCAGACAATGGTGGAAGAAAAACAGTTTTAGAAATAGTTATAAGAATAAAATTAAATATAAAATCGCATAAGAAAAAACTCATGAAAAGAAAAGTATTATTCAAACCAATGGCGTGAAAATACGAAAATGACAAAGTTTTATTTTCTAACATTAAAATAGTCACTTTCCAACTATTTTTCTTTTCCTTTTGATCTAGAAAATAAGTGTATGGTTTGTTCTACTTTTCTTAATTTTGGAGAAGAATGCATCTACTTCCCTCTTCCCTCTTTCTAATTTTTGTTTTGAAATTTGGATTGATTTTGATTGCTTAAAATGGACCCAAGAAAATTGTTTTTTCTATGGAGGACTTAATTAGTCTCTAGAAGACAAGCTCTTTGTGCTACAAGAAATGAAACAATATTCATTATAATATATCAATGCAAATTGCTTGGAAGTTGGCTTAGGTCGTTTTTTTTTTTTCTCTAGGTTTCTCTAATTATTTGGTCAATGACTTGCTTTCAAGTTTTTTCTAAATATAAAGACATTAATATGCATATTGGTTAATTTCATTTTGTTTCCATCACGGGTTTAAACCACCCAAATTATAAGTATAGCCTAAGTTAATATTTAAACTCAATTTTATAGCTCTTACAAATAGAATTAACATTGTTATGATGCATACAAATTTATTGTATACTGTTTTGGAAATTTTATTATTGTATACAGATTTTAATTTTTGTACACGATTTTGCTTTTTTATTTATTTTAGTCTTTAAATTTTAAAAAAATCCATAAATATCTGAAATGCGATTATGTATTGATCATTATACTAAAAAAATATCAATATTGTCTAACAAAGAAAAGGAAAGATCCGAAATTTCATGATTTGTAAAAACATGTACATTTCCTAAACGCAATTTCAACTCCCAAGTTAATAGTCGAACTTGAACACATTATAAAACATACGGTAGTTCTTAGTTGGTATAAAAAAAAAAGGAGTAAACAAAGAATAAGTTACTTTTTATTGTTTAAACAAATAGAGAAAATTAAGAAAACGCATATTTATGCCAATTTCTAATGAACTATTCATCATATTTAATACTCAGTGGACATTGAATATTTTTATAGAACTAAAGCTTATAATAAATACATAATTCTATATGTATAATTATATTATATTTAAGGTTCATAATAAATAAGTAAAATTATTTAACTTTTAAAATAATATAAAAAAGTTATGGCTGAATTATTTAAATTTCACTGTTTTTAATTTTTTTAAGAAATAAAAAACTTGAAAATATAATTATTAAATCATGTAATCATATTGATGTTTATGCATGTAAAATTGTATGGAAATTGAATACTAAAAGGTAATTAATTTTCCCAATTTTGTTGTGTTTTAAAAACTGTTAAATGTATAAAATAATTCCAAATAAGAGACCACATTGATTAGACCCATGAGAAGTTGCCTGAAGTAGAAACTGTCTTTTCTATTAAAGATTCACGGATTTCTAGATTTAGTGTTAATTGCTAAATTCTAAATCCTAAATCTGAAGAAACTGTTTTACTATTTAGTTAGATAGTAATTATAAAATGTGAGTTCTGTGTAGGTACAGGAAGATATTGTTTTATTATAAATATATAATATATTTTTTTGATGAAAAAGAATATAACTTTCAATGTGAAATGGGTTCTACAATTTGCATCATCTAAATTTTCACTAGATTGTTCACATTAATGGTTGACTTTGACAATTTGACAAATATCATCAAATTTTACTGTGGAAAGAGAAAAATGCCTACAAGAATTAATTATGTTCACACTTATGATCTATTAATTACAAGGTAGCCAATTAGGACTTGGTTAATAGTTTAAAAGATTATTATTTTTTTATTAACTCAAAGTACTTTAAAACAGGTAATTATTTCTTGTTTAATAATATATTTTCAGTATTCATGTTTTTTTTTTCGGATAGGACCCATTTTACTTTATAGTCTAAAAATGCATTTTCTTAAGAAATTTATTACTTAATTTTTTTTACATTTTTTATTATATGTTTTTCAAATTCTACTATTTTTTTTTCAAAGTCCTAAAACTAGTTTTAAAGAAAATTAGAAAAACATACAGAAGATTTTTGTGAGAGTTAGACATAAAGAACTGGGAGGTTTAGACATAAAGGATATATAATGGTTCAATGACACATTTCTAGCAAAATAGAAGTGGAGATATACAATTGAAAACAATTTATTAGACAAATTACATTGTATAATTTTGAATTTAATTTATGGTTGTATGAAGATTGGAATTTTTCTTATAAATGTTTCAGTTTGGAGTTTTCTTTGGACTTCTATTTTAGATTTTATTTTTATTTTTATTTTCTCTATGGATTAGAAGAAGTTTTTGTGAATTTATATATTAATATGTGTAAAATTAATTAATTGGATATAATTATACGGCTTTAATTGGACAAAGGAAAGTGGGGTGTAAATAGAAGAGTGGCAATTTTGTTGTCTTTGAAGATAGAAAACCAAATCAGTCCCACTCTGTTTTGTTTATTTTTCTTTCTCATTTTTCTCTTTAAGCATCCTAAACTTCCATGACTTCAACTATAAGGCTTCTTTGTTTTCTTTCTGCTTCTGAAGAAGAATCCATACATGCAAGGTTTGGGGAAATTTTTGATGTAGGGTTTTCGAGTTTCACTTGAATTTTTGGTAAAATTTGAAGTATTTTGATGGTTTAGGTAATGGAAGGTGATTAAGAAATTCTTAATTTGTGGTGCTTCAATATTTTCGTTCTAGAGAAGATTCCTTGTATTACAAGTATAAACCTAGGTAAGTGAGTTAGAATTTGCTCTAAGTTTAAATTTCAGATTTTGAAGGATGTTTTATCTTGGTTTTGAAAGGATTATTATAATTTTCAGAGTTGAGATACTTGAGTTAGTGTTGAAAGGAGAAAATCCTAAGAAATTTTACTGAGCAAAATTCTTTTAGTGAGAAACAAAAAAATTGCTAAAAATAGTTAAACAAATAAAAATTCCGATTAATAGGTTAAGTCCGGGAAAACTTTTCTTACGAGCTAAATTTCGCTCGCTAAATTTTAACCTTATCAGACAAATTTCTAAAAAGATGTTATTATTTACTTATATGGTTTAAATAGTTTTGTCTTGCGTAATTTTAATAATTATATTAATGTAATTTAACTATTATGTTAATATGCATCCTATAATTGGTGTAAGTGGGTGAGTAAATAGTTATGCTGTAAAAATTTGTATGGCTTGAATTTATTGGAGTACCATTTACCTAAAATTTTGTTTGTATTTAAGATGAGTTTGAGAGAATAAAAATAAAAGTGAGTAAAAATTGATTGAGGAAAAAAAATGAAAGAAAAGTAGTTGATGAGTAATGTAATCGTTTAAAAAATTTAATTAATAAAATTACAACATAATATTATAAATCAATTTAAATTAAATATAACTTATAAGTTATTATTATTATTTTTATTTTTATTAATACTTTTTTTATTATTTTATAACTTTATTATTTTTATTTTAATAATATTATATTTTATTATTCTTAACAAATTAAAGTTTATCATCAAAATTCTGTCTCCTTTTTAATTTTTATTTATTTTTTCATTTTTCGATTGCGGAACTTTTTATGCTTTTCTGTACTCTTTGTTAGTAGGTCTGCTTGAAACAAACAAACGCCAAATACTAATTTATGCTGATGAGATTTAATATGTATTAAGTATGGGGGTAGTTAGATAAAAAAATAATAACTAAATTTCACTATTACTTATACAATAATACTATAAGTGAAAAGTTGATAAATGTTTCTATATTATTACTTAGTTACAGAAAATGTAAAAAAATTACTATAATTTCTCGTGAATTATTCTCTGATTAAGTAAACTTTTATTATGAGTCAAGTGTTAATTTTTAAAAAATATATTCAATGTATTTCTTCAGAAAATTTTCAAGTTATATATTCAAATATGCATATTTATAATATTATACCCAGAAATACTTGATGTTATTTTTTTTTTCTTGTTCAAGATATTATGAAAATCCTCTTACGTAGCCAGCTAAGTGTTGCACGTAATTTAAAAATGTGCGTGCTATGATCGGTGATTAGAACATGTTCTATATTTTTATCCACTTATGAAACCCATCTATCACTGCCTTCACCAAATACCACCTTCCAGATATATTAGTCCTTTGAATTAATTAAATGGATAAAACCTATATATACTAATGATTTTTTCAGTGATGTTTTCTTAATTAAAAGTAATATTTTGTCTTTATCTAAATTACTTAAATCAGCAAAAATTATGAACAATGACAGAAATCTGGTTTTTCACTTATTCTGTTAGACTTTACCAATACATTTTAATCTAAAAAAACACTAATTTGATTAAAGAATTAAGCATAGTTATAATCTAAGTCTTGGAAGATGAAAATTTGAAGATATATTTATACAAAGTTGGACATTATCTGCAATACACAGAGAAGTTTTTCTCTTATATATGAAGTGTTTCTTTAGAAGAAAGAGAAGCATATGTTTATGCATGAAAGAAATGGTTTAGAAGAAAGGTTTAGGGACTCCTGCCGTAGGAGAGATGACGCCTTCTGTTAGTAAGCAAAAACATTAGCAGCAGTTGTCATCTTTCCTCGGTTGAAGCCCCTCCATAGCTTTCTCTACAATTCCATATATATATATATATATATATATATATATATATATATATATATATATATATATATATCTTCTACTTTGTCTCAGACACAACCAAGGTATATCTTCCAATTACCTTGTGTTTTTGTTGTCATAGTTTGACTCAGTTCATAGCTAGATCTCATCACTATCAAGAAATCCAGAAACTTTGGAAAGAAGATCTTGTCCAACAACATTCCATTTTGAGGTAAGAACACCCTCTAAACTATATGTTTGATGTGAGTGATGTGAGGATATATCTCTCTTTGAATTACTAGATTCATTTAAACTCAGATATGAAAATTGAACCTCAACCATATTTAAGGAACATAGTTATTATCTGTCAAGCATATTTGAATTTTTGATGATCACATGCAGGTTAAGTTTGATGGCACTGGCAGTTTGATTGATCAGTGTGTTCATGAATAACACAGATGGGTTTTGATTTTTTTTTATTCTTGTTTAGTTGATTAGTTTATGGATCCACACATATGCCTGTGGAACATTGGTATATATATCTTGACATTGTGAATGATCACATGCAAGTGTGAATCAATTAGTGAATATCTTGTGGAGCAAATTGACCGTGGTGATTAATTAATCTTCTGCAAATATGAATAAAATGTTTGTTACTTGTGTGAATGAAAAACTATGGTTAATGAGCAATTTGCAAAGATTGATATCAAAATTGGTGTTTCTCTTTTCCTTTAATTAGCTTATGCTATCATGAATAGTATATATGGAGCAGTCAGGTTTTGAAATTTACATATTTAAGAGTTGGGTTAGTAGAAGGTGAGGGAAGATGTTAAAAGAATATATGGAAGAGAAAAATATTTCTATTCCTTTTTCCTTTTTTAGAAAATGTTTAGACAAATTGAACTCCGAATGATCACAACATATCTCCAAGTTCTGAGTCCTTATAAATCATCTGTGAATAAGATCCTCCCATCAACAGTGAGATCTAATCTCTCATTCATATACGATATTAAATCATGTTGTGGGGTAGGATACGTTCACAATTCTTCATTACATTAATCATTGTATTTTATGATGATTAATCCTTAAAAAGACATTCATATAGGATATGAGTCAAGTATGTAGCAGATAATAAATTAGTTAGTAAATATCTGTATTCCTGATACAAGCACTTGAATAGGATTATTGAGATTTACTCTTGAATATAATGGTTAGAAAGTATTTGTGCCTCATAAACCAGCATGGTCTATCTTACCCTTATTTTTTTAATTTTTTTTTTTTTATGTATGAGATTAGGAACTGAAAAAATGGTGTATATTGAATATTGTAGCTCTTTGGTATTGCTTCTATGTCTGTCAGATCCCCTCTGGCCTCCATTATAGGAAAAGCTATATAGTAGTACATGCATGAAAAGTCAACTACACACATGAAGTTTTACCCTACCCTACAATAATCAATATATGGGGATCACAACCTACCATATATTCTTCAAGAATAATTTATAAGGATTTGGTTTGTACGAGAACCAAAATTTAATTATATATTTTCTTAATTATTATTATTATTTTCATCATATGCAAAATTGATGATACGGAGAAATATTATTTTAGTGAGAAAAACATCTAGCTCAGCAGTTCATGAAAGAATATATATATATACATACACACATTTGACATTTCTCACTACAAACACCCTATTCACTGTTTAATCAACAACAGGCTGCTGCTGTCAAATTTGCAGAAAAATATACAACTTTTTTCTCCAAACACTAAATTGAAAAATCTAAAATACTTGTAAGAATTAATTTTAGTTTCTAAATAGCAAATTTGATATTAAAACTTCTTTCAAATTTGAAAGATCAAAACCAAATTCATCCTTAATTTCAAAAATTAAAAACAGAATTCAATCTTTGTCGAATTTTATAACAGTTGGATCCAATTTGAAAAGAAATGAACAATTTATGGTTTCATTTCCAAAGGGATGGATTACTTCTATAATTGAAGTCTATCCAACTTGTTCATGTAGTTTTTCTTTACTTCAAAAAAGGAAAAGAAAGAAACTAAGTTGGACAAATGTCAATTAAAGTCCTGTATCCATTTGGAAACATGACACCAAAATGTTTGGTACCAAAGCATATATAGAGATGCATTGACTTAAAGGCAAAGGAAAAGTTAGTCGTATAACAACATCAATTGGAAGAAAAAAAACATGTAAAGAGAATACATGAACAAGTATTTCCATTCCATTTCACACAGATTTTTCCTTTTTTTTTTTTTACTTTTGTTCCCCCCACTTACCATCTGTCATCCTCTTTTTCCCTCTCTTTCTTGCTAAACAGAAAAGCTGGGGAAGCTTCACACAACTGATATGGCTTGAATGATGGCAAAAATTGGGGGAAGAGTGACTATGGACAACAGGGTGAACTGTCATATGTACCATACTATTACAGTGAGTGATCCAACTCTGCAGTCAACCTCATTTCACCAGACTTGTCTCACTTTTTCTTTCTCAATATCAAACACTGCGTATACTTTTCTCACTATTTCTTCTCCTAGTGGAAAGAAATATCCTAATTTACTCATCAGCTAACTAACCGTGGACATGTAAACTAAAGCCAGTGGAAAATAATGTTCTTTCTAGAAGACCACCATACCCAGTTGGTCCTTCTTCACTTCTTCACCTCACACGCATTGTCTTGGCCGGAAGTTTTTGTTTGACAGCAATGAGCTGATTAATGCTTCAAGCCTCTTGGAACCTTGGCCGGGCCGGAGGACTGTGGTGTCGCCGATTTCGGAGCAGGGATCGGTGCCGTTCTCCCTTTTCCCTATGCACCACCCTCCCGGAACAGTCATTCCGGGGCCTCGGGACAACAGTTCAGCATCAATTTTATCCAACACTGGATCATCTCTGGGGAACTTCCTTGCAAATGGAGCATTGCTGTCAACCATTGCTTTCATGTCTTCAACTGTAAGGTAGTGAGGATGCTGCTTGGGAGGATTGTCCCAAGAAATGAAATGCAGATCACTGTTCACTGTTGTGTTCCTGAACTCTTGAGCATTGCAGATGACTGTGTGGAAGTATCCTTCTGGGGAAGATATGAAATTGGAATAGTACATGAGTACGGTCCGAGGTAGGTTGTCCCATCCCCATATGCAGTAATCAATGAAAGATTTTGACAGGGCCATCCAAGCAGAACCTAACATGAGAAAAGTTTTATCAGACTTGATTAAGTTCAAATACAATCCATCCATCAAGTTCATGAAGGGAAGATGAGTCACAATGCATAACATTATCATACAAAATCAGTTCTACTACAATCAACAAAAGAATCTCAAAGAACCACAATTGGATCCACAGCTCAATGTACAACCAAAATGGAGAAGCTGGATTTGGCTGTTGCTAGTAGATTTGATTCAATATACTGAGAAATTCATTAGTCTATCTTCTAGAAAACCAAAAATTGCTCTTTATTTCTGCCAATCATCAAAACTCAATCCAAGATACCTTCCGTAACAATATGAGAGGAAACAACAAGTGTGGACATAATGGGTCTGTCTGATTAAACTTATTTTAGAAAAGAAAGTGTTTTTGTAATACAACATAATATAGAGATGTGAATCTCAGTTCAATATTTGATGTTTAGCAAAATATCATTAATCCAGCAGGATATTACTCTGCCATTTATTTCCTTTGTAATAGCATATGTGCTATTATAAGCTGTACCAAAGGTGAGCAAAAGTGATATAATAGCATATGTGCTAGAAGACATAACTAATAAACCTACTCAATATTTTGCTGCATTATACCCATTTCACTCGCAGATCCAATAACAGATTCCAAACAGAGATAAGCAGTTGTTTGCCTATCTTTAGAAAATCATTGACATAAGGAGATTCACTTTCACAATTACAATGCACAAGTTTTACCCCTACAGTCCAGATGAAATACATTCCCAGCTAACTCGTGTATTAAGAATAAAAATCATAGCAAATGAAATTAACTAACAATTACTGAAATCACGAAACACAGAATCAGCGATGGTGCAAATGAAACTACAAAAATAGCAGTTGCCAATAATTTATCCATGCTATATAATTATCATGCCAAATTGAAACAAACATAAAAAGTTATGTTATCTAATCCAAATGATAGAACATGGAAAACTCTGCAAACATTACCAAGATACCTAAATCAGCAAATAAAATATTCTTATACTTCAAAAAGGTGCTTATAGGACAAAATTGTCTAGGAGAGATGTTTTATTGCAAGAAGTCAAATGTAAATGAATGACACATTCAGAGTTTTACTCAGACCATTTTGTTTTAAACTTCTAATGCATGGAAACGCATTCAACAAGTCACAAAATAACTTTCATTCACAAATCCTGCCACGTTACAGAATCACCACACTGAATGAAAACAGATTATTCACAAGTGATGCTGTCTGCCATGCATAGAAACCCCAGAAAAGAACTGATAATGCCACATAAAACATTTCTTAATCTTCAAATTAACTGCCCCACTATTTATTCACACAAAGCTTCCCATTAATGCATAAAGCCACGTGTAAGCCAGGACTCCTTCCTTCTCAAAATTAACAAAAACCTCTATGCAAAAAATAGAATACTAATCCCCTAGTCCGCTTAAATCCAAAAGCAAAAACAGGAAATAAACTATATTTCTTTCCCAAAAAGAGAAACAAACATGCAAAGAAACCCAAAAAAGCAAAATTAACCCACAAGAAAAGGATTTTTACCTGTGAAAAGCTTGAAAGCCGTTGGCCTGCTCCTCTTCTGTGTAACCCAAAACACATCTTGCTTCTTATTCATATACAACCCCGGATCAACGATTATCGGCCTCGCACGCTGATGACTATCCAACACAAACATCACAAAATCCAATCACATAAATCTAAAATCAAAACAAAAGAAAAGAAAAAATTAAAATCAGAACAACACCACCATCAAAAAGTTAAAAAGACTCACTCTTTCCATCCAATATCACTCGTATGATCAATGAAATTCAGATCCCGTGGCAAGTATGAAAACGTGTGCAGCAGATCTAACCATCACAAAAAAAAAAAAAAAAAAAAAAAAAAAAAAAAAAAAAAAACAAACATAAGAAATAAAGCATTTTTTTAGAGTCATCAAAGCTACAGTTCATAGGATTAGAAATCATTCTATCTCCAACAATTAAACACTGCAAACCCCAGAATTAGAAATCCAAGACAACCCATTAAACCAGAACAAATCTAGTACTAGTAGATCCAGGTTAAACCGGAACAAGCTTGTACCAGTTGATCCCCCGGATAAACTGGAACAACTCCATCCCAATTGATCCCCAAGTTAAACTAGAACAATCTAGTACCAGTTGATTTAAACTAGCACAATCTCGTCCTAGTTGATCCAAGTTAAACTAGAACAATCTCATATTAGTTTATCCAAGTTAAACTAAAGCAACATGGTACCAGATGATCTAGATTAGACCAGAACAATCTCGTGACATTGTTCCACGCACTTTCCAACTAAAAATCAGGAAAAGTGAAGCAAAAACTAACCAACTAATTAACAAAGTAACTAACTAACTAACCATCTTGTGTGACAAGAGGGTAATCGGAGGCGCTGAGGTTGATGAACCAGTCCCAATCGCCGAGCTCCCGGAGCAAAATCGCGGCGGCGTGGAGCGTGTTGGCCACCATGGTGGGGCCCCGGTAGGTCACCAGGTTCGCCTTCTTGATCACCCTCACATTCCCGAACCGCCGGAACAGCGGGTGCCCCTCCACAAACCTCGCCAGATCCGCGCG